>Ga0123357_10004518_pt1 | contig 16358 bp, 4 predicted proteins | sample TergutEmb28metaG_FD_89873 | JGI IMG/M metagenome (GOLD analysis project Ga0123357, IMG submission 89873) | Embiratermes neotenicus P4 segment gut microbial communities from Petit-Saut dam, French Guiana - Emb289 P4 | ecosystem: Host-associated > Arthropoda: Insects > Digestive system > Gut ... | reverse complement strand
TTCCATAATGTATTTATTTCAGGTAGATAGGCAAATTTTATGTCAAATGGACGTAATATGTACCGAACTATATTTTTGTCAGAAAAGGAATATTCTGATAAAGCTTTTTTACGTATAGATGATGCATCATAGCCTGCTGCATCTCGTGTGAGAATTGGTTCTAGTGTTTTTAGTTGATCCCATGAAATATTTTTATCAAAATATACTTGCATTTTGTCTATAAGTGACTGTTTGTTATCAACAATCATTGAGAAGCCACGATTTTCTTTATATCCAGTTATTGGGTTTTCAGCACATAAATCTATCAATCTCGGCCATTTTTTATAATGCCCTGAAATATTTATTGGTTTGAAGGTAAAACGATTATTAGCTGAAGGAGAGGCTGCAAAATCGCCGTTATTTGTTGGAGCAGCAAGAGTTTCAAGTAATTCTAAGCGTTTATTGGCACCCCAAAACTCTCTATACGCCAAGTTGTTTTCCTTGGTCTTACTTTTACGGACCATCAAAGCGATCGCTGTGCCCACCCTGATACCTTCTTTATTATGCTCAGTGGAAAACACAGACGGGTCGGGCTTGCCGTCCGGCGTTACCTTGCCTGTTTCACGGCTGTCGCCATTCATATTATCGATGTGGATAGAATTAAATCCTTCCAGCAGTCGCTTGCGCATTACGACATATGAAGCATCATCCATGTAAGACGAGCTTGAAATGAAGCACACGATGCCGCGCCCGGTTTTTTCCACGATACGCCGTTCTGCCAAGCGGAAAAACCGAATATACAGGTCATCAAGGTTAAATTTTTTGATGCCCCATTCGCTTTGCAGGCCTTCTTTATAGACATTGACCAGCCCTTGTTCCTCTTTGGGAGCGACCCCGGCAAAGGCATTGTAAGGCGGATTGCCGAGTATGACGAGGATAGGCACCTGCTGCTTGATGTTTTCTGCAGCGTCCCGTTCTTCATCCAACTCCGGAAGCAGGCTCTTCGGAACCTCGTTTTGCGGTTCCCAGCCGGTAAGGGCGTTGGTCAGGTAAACAGCCGCACGTTCATTGACTCCACTGGCGTCGGCTTTCAATGGAGCGCCCATATCCTGCAGCAACAGGGCAAGCTGTAAGTGTGCCACCACATACGGCGCGGGCAGAAGTTCAAATCCAAACACTCTGTTCATGGCGGCACGCTTCACGTCATTGTGCGTGAGGGCATCTCCCCCCTTTCCCTCCAGGGTTTTGGATATGCGGCGTAGCACTTCCACCAGATAGGCTCCGGTGCCGCAGCAGGGATCAAGCACATAGACGTTGCCATCCGCCAAGCCATCAGCAATGCCCAGCTCAACGCGCAAAGCCCGATCTACACGTTCGACCATGTACCGGACGATTTCCGGCGGGGTATACCAGACACCCATTTCTTTGCGTAAATCCGGATCAAAGGCGGCAAGAAAAGGTTCATAGAAATACTGCACTGCCTCGCCATCAGCGAAACGGCTGAAAAATTCGGCTCTGTCCACTCGGTTAAGCACTGCCGTGGTCCAGTCCAGCACTTCCTCCAGACCGAGAGGGCGCAGCTTGGTAGGGCTGACCACCTGCTCGAACAAGGCTCCGATCATGGGGACATGCAGAGTCCAAGCCGCTATGCGCCAGTCAAAGTTGGCGGTGCGGTGAGTTGGAGGCTGTGTCTTGCTCCACATAACCCAAGCGGAGAATATGCCGTAAAAAAGTGTCTGGATAAGTGTGGAGCGGAAAAAACGCGCCGCCCTGCCTTCGGCGAAAGAAACGCCCAATGCCTCTTCCAGCGCCGTCCGCAGGCTGTCCAAGGCCGGAAGGTCTTTGCCTTGCAAGCGATATTTGGCTTCCTTGGCATATGAAGCCAGAAAAGCGGCAACATCCTGTGGGGCCTCAAGGGGCGCGGCATGGAGAAATACGCGCGTGAGATATTCCGCTAGTTGGCGCCCTTTATCGGCGGCAAATTTTTTAGAATGGGATGCTTTGCTCCAGAAGTCGGATTCACTAGACGCAAGTTGAAAACGTTCCAGGATGGCCTTACTGCCGTCTGTACCGTGCCCTACCAGAATAAAATCCCAACAATTCGTCGCCAGTACCTGCTGGTAACGCCGGAAATATTTGTCCACCTGTTCGTCGTTGGCGATCTTGAGCGTATTGGCATTCGGCGGTTTTACTTCCAGTACGCCACGCGCTGGAATCGTGGCGGTAAAGTCCACTGCTGCTTCCTGACGTTTGGGGAATTGATCCAGTGTGAAAAGCCCGCCGTCAGGTATGCCTGCGCCTTGATTTTTTAGATGGATGATACAGCGGATTTTGGGTTTGAGCGCTGCACCGATGTCATTCAGGAGCTTCTGCAAAGGAGGATAGTAGGAAGTTTCTGCCACACCCGCGCCGGAGGCGTGAATTTCCTTCAGATGACGCAAATACTCCTCAACGTGCTTTGCAGCGTTTTTCATTGCTACCTCAGTAGATATAGTCCTTTTGAGATAGCTGTTAGGGGGCGCTCTCGTCAATCTACATCTAGCCCCTCGCAGCCCTCGCACCTACATTTGTGGTGTGAGCAACGGAGCAGTCCAGGCCAACATGCGCAAGCCGGCAGAAAAGCATGGCAAAGAGAAGCATGGAATGACAGCATCCGCCGCTAAAAAATTTTCTTGCGCTAAAAAAAATTTTCTTGCGGAAAATTATATTCCAGGCTAAAGTGACAGATTCATGCGAACATGAGGATGTTTTAGCTTGAAAGGGTGTATAAGCGCCCGAATTGAATAATCTAAAACGCCAATGTATGGCAAAAGCCGCGCGCCCGACAGACCGCCGGGAGTGGGTTTTTGTGCGTCTCTTTTCGGGGCAAGTCGCTATCTTATTGCAATAATTGATTTCTGTCTCAGCGCCGCCAACCTTCACCATTGAGGTAAACAATGGGCCAACTCAGCAAGCAGTTTGGAAAAATCAATGTTACGCTTCCCATTCCCCATCTTTTGAACCTGCAAATTGACTCGTACAGAAAATTTCTTCAGACGGACACGCCCGAGCGCAAGTCGGACGAGGGTTTGGAAGGGGTTTTCCGTACCGTGTTCCCTATTGAGGATTTCAACCGCACCGCCAGCCTGGAGTTTGTCAGCTATGACATCGGCGAGCCCAAATACGACCAGGCGGAGTGCATCGCCAAGGGTTTGACCTACGAAACCCCGATACGCATTACCGTGCGCCTCGTCGTGTATGACGTGGATGACGCCTCCGGCGCGCGCAGCATCCGCGACATCAAGGAACAGGACATTTATTTCGGCACCCTGCCGCTGATGACCGAAAAGGGCACCTTTATCATCAACGGCACGGAGCGCGTCATCGTCAACCAGCTCCAGCGTTCGCCCGGCATCATCTTTGAGCATGACGGAGGCAAAACCCACACCAGCCGCAAAGTGCTCTATTCCTGTCGCGTCATTCCCATGCGCGGCTCCTGGCTGGATTTCGACTTTGACCACAAGGACATTCTGTACGTGCGCATCGACCGCCGCCGCAAGATGCCCGCGACCATCCTGTTCAAGGCCATGGGCATGTCCAAGACGGACATCCTCAACTATTTCTATATGCATGAGGAATACCGGCTGGCGGACAAGGGCCGGGTATTTTGGAAAGTCCAGGCGGAAATGTACCGCAAGGAAAACGCCTTTTCCGACATATGCGACGCCAAGGGGGCGAGCATCGTCAAGGCGGGCAAGCCTATCACCAAGCGCATCTGGCGTCAGATTTGCGAAGGCGGCATGGAATATATCGAAGTGGCGCCTGATGTCCTTGAAGGGCTGTACCTGGCGGAAGACATCGTGCACAACGAAAAAGTGCTGGCTGAAGCTTCGGATCCCTTGATGCCGGCGCTGATTGAAAGCCTGCGCGAAGGCGGCGTCACCCGGATTCCCGTGCTGCACACCAGGGGCATGGACACCTCCTCCTCCATTCTCGATACCCTGGCGCTTGACCGCACGGCGGACAAGGAAAAGGCCCAGGAGGAGATTTACCGCCGCCTGCGGCCCTCGTCCCCACCCACGGCGGAAATCGCGGCCGGCTTCTTTGACAACCTGTTCCGCAACCCCGATTATTACGATCTCTCGTCGGTCGGCCGCTACAAACTCAACCAGCGCCTGAACATCGCCGCCGCGCCGGACCTGCGTACCCTTGCGGATGAGGACATCCTGCTGGCGATTAAAGAACTCGTCCAACTGAAGGACACCCACGGCCCGGCGGACGACATCGATCATCTGGGCAACCGCCGTGTGCGCCTGGTCGGCGAACTGGTGGAAAACCAGTACCGCATCGGCCTTGTGCGCATGGAGCGCGCCATCAAGGAACGCATGAGTCTGCAGGAAGTGTCCACGCTCGTGCCGCACGATCTGATCAATCCCAAACCGGTGGCCGCCGTGCTGAAGGAATTCTTCGGCACCTCGCAGTTGTCGCAGTTTATGGATCAGACCAACTCCTTGTCGGAAGTCACGCACAAGCGCCGCCTTTCTGCCCTCGGCCCCGGCGGGCTGACCCGCGAACGCGCGGGTTTTGAAGTGCGCGACGTGCATACCTCGCACTACGGCCGCATCTGCCCCATTGAAACGCCGGAAGGTCCGAACATCGGCCTTATCGTCTCCCTGACCACCTATGCCAAGGTCAACGACTTCGGCTTTATCGAAACGCCGTACCGCGTGGTCAAGGACACGGCGGTCACCGACGACATCGTGCATCTGGACGCCTCGCGCGAGCATGACGCCGTCATCGCCCAGGCCAACGCGCGCATGGATGCGGGCAGGCTGATCGACGAATACGTGACCAGCCGCGTGAAAGGCGAAGTGGAAATGGCCCTGCGCGAGGAAGTCACGCTTATGGACATCTCTCCCAGCCAAATGGTGTCCATTTCAGCCGCTTTGATCCCTTTCCTGGAGCATGACGACGCCAACCGCGCCCTCATGGGATCCAACATGCAGCGTCAGGCCGTACCCCTGTTGCGCACCGAAGTGCCGCTTGTGGGCACCGGCATGGAAAGCGAAGTCGCCCGCGACTCCGGCGCCTGCATCGTGGCTGAAGAAGACGGCAGGGTGCACTATGTCGATGCTGACCGCATCATCGTGGCGTATGAAAACGGTCTCTATCCCGAACGCGGCGGTCTGCGCGCCTATGACTTGTTGAAATTCCACAAATCCAACCAAAACTCCTGCTTCGGCCAACAGCCGAGCTGCATGCCCGGCCAAAGGGTGCACAAAGGAACCATTCTGGCGGACGGCCCGGCCATCGCCAAGGGGGAACTGGCGCTCGGCAAAAACCTGGTCGTGGCCTTCATGCCCTGGTGCGGATTCAACTTTGAAGATTCTATTCTCATTTCCGAGCGCATGGTGAAGGAAGATGTCTTCACCTCCGTGCATATCGAGGAATTTGAGGTCGTGGCCCGCGACACCAAGCTGGGACCGGAAGAAATTACCCGCGACATTCCGAATGTGGGCGAAGACATGCTGCGCGACTTGGATGCAAGCGGCATCATCCGTATCGGGGCCGGCGTCAAACCCGACGATATTCTGGTCGGCAAAATCACGCCCAAGGGCGAAACCCAGTTGACCCCCGAAGAAAAACTCCTCCGGGCCATCTTCGGCGAAAAGGCCAGAGATGTGAAAAATACCTCCCTCAAGGTTCCGCCCGGGATTGAGGGCACGATCATCGACGTCAAAGTGTTCAACCGCCGTTCCGGCGAAAAAGACGAACGTACGCTCAAGATTGAAGAGTACGACATCGCCGCTCTGGATCGTAAGGAGCGCGATCACGTCGAAGCGCTGGGCGGGAGGACGCGCGAGCGCATCGCCGGGGCCTTGGTCGGCAAACAGCTCGGCGGCACCATCACGGGCAAAAAGAAGGGCGAAGTGTTCGCCGAGGCGGGCGCCAGCCTGACCTTGGACATGCTGGGACAGATCCCGGTCAAAAAACTTGCCGGAGCCTTCAAGGCCAAAGAAAACAACGAGATCATGGCGGCAATGCTGACTGACTACGAGCGCAGCCTGGAACTGCTCAAAGCCCTGTACGACTCCAAGCGCGAAAAGGTCACGGAAGGCGACGATCTGCCTCCGGGCGTCATCCGCATGGTCAAGGTGCATATCGCGGTCAAGCGCAAGCTGGCCGTGGGCGACAAGATGGCCGGCCGCCACGGAAACAAGGGGGTCGTCTCCTGCATCCTGCCGGAAGAAGACATGCCTTTCTTCAAGGACGGCCGGCCGGTGGACATCGTGCTGAACCCGCTCGGCGTGCCGTCACGCATGAACATCGGCCAGATTATGGAAACCCACCTCGGTTGGGCTGCCAAGGAACTGGGCCGCCAGTTGGCCGAACTCGTGGATTCCGGCGCGGCGGTCAAGCTGGTGCGGGAAAATGTCAAAAGGGTCTTCGACTCTGATGACATCTCCGGCATGATCGACGAACTGGATGATGCGGCCCTGCTCAAGGCGGTCAAAGCACTGCGCAACGGCATCATCGCCAAGACCCCGGTTTTTGACGGCGCGACCGAAGAAGAACTCTGGAGCTGGCTTGAGCGCGCCGGCCTCGACAACGACGGCAAAACCGAACTCTATGACGGCCGTACCGGCGAACCCTTTAAAAACCGGGTCACCACGGGCGTCATGTATATGCTCAAGCTCCACCACTTGGTGGATGAAAAAATCCACGCCCGTTCCACCGGCCCGTATTCTCTGGTTACTCAGCAGCCGCTGGGCGGGAAGGCGCAATTCGGCGGCCAGCGGCTTGGGGAAATGGAAGTCTGGGCGCTGGAAGCGTATGGGGCGGCGTATCTGCTGCAAGAGTTCCTCACCGTCAAGTCCGACGATGTGGCCGGGCGCGTGAAGATGTATGAAAAAATCGTCAAAGGCGACAACTTCCTCGAAGCCGGACTGCCGGAATCTTTCAACGTGCTGGTCAAGGAACTTATGTCTCTGGGCCTGAATGTTACGTTGCACCAGGAAGAAGGCAAAAAACGCCCGAAACGCGTCGGGTTCATGACGAAAGAATAGCTAGGGAGATCAGGCATGAGTCTGGACGATCTGTTCACAGCGCGTGGCGCTTCGCCGAATGTGGCGAATATCCGCAATTTGAAAGCGATTCAGATTTCCATCGCCGCGCCCGAGAGTGTGCGCGAATGGTCCTACGGTGAAGTGAAGAAGCCGGAAACCATCAACTACCGCACCTTCAAGCCGGAGCGGGACGGCCTTTTCTGCGCCAAGATTTTCGGCCCGGTCAAGGACTATGAGTGTAACTGCGGCAAGTATAAGCGCATGAAGCACCGTGGAATCGTGTGCGAAAAATGCGGCGTAGAAGTCATCGCCTCCAAGGTGCGCCGCGAACGCATGGGGCATATTGAACTTGCCGCGCCCGTCGCGCACATTTGGTTTTTGAAAACCCTGCCCTCCAAAATCGGCACCCTGCTTGACATGACTATGGCCGACCTGGAAAAGGTGCTGTATTTCGACTCCTATATCGTCATGGATCCGGGTTCGACGAACCTGTCCAAGCGCCAGGTCATTTCTGAGGATCAGCACCTTCAGGTCATTGACCATTACGGCGAGGAAGCGCTCAAGGTCAGCATGGGCGCGGAAGCCATCCGCGTCCTGCTTGAAGAGCTGAACCTGGAAAAACTCAGCATGGAATTGCGTGAGGAATCCCAGAGCACGAAAAGCCAGACCAAAAAGAAAAAGCTCACCAAGCGCCTGAAGATTGTCGAAGCCTTCCTGGAATCGCAGAACAAGCCGGAATGGATGATCATGGAGGTTATCCCCGTCATTCCGCCGGAACTGCGTCCCCTGGTTCCGCTGGACGGCGGCCGCTTCGCGACCTCAGACCTCAACGATCTGTACCGCCGCGTCATCAATCGCAATAACCGCCTCAAACGCCTGATGGAGTTGGGCGCGCCGGAAATCATCATCCGCAACGAAAAGCGCATGTTGCAGGAAGCTGTGGACGCGCTTTTCGACAACGGCCGCCGCGGGCGCGCCATTACCGGCACCAACGGCAGACCGCTCAAGTCGCTGTCCGATATGATCAAGGGCAAACAGGGCCGTTTCCGCCAGAACCTGCTTGGCAAGCGCGTGGACTATTCCGGCCGCTCTGTGATTGTCGTCGGTCCCAAACTGAAGCTGCACCAGTGCGGCCTGCCCAAAAAAATGGCGCTGGAGCTGTTCAAACCCTTCATCTATTCCGAACTTGAGCGAAAGGGACACGCCTCCACGATCAAAAGCGCCAAAAAGATGGTGGAACGCGAGGAGCTGGTGGTGTGGGACATCCTCTCCGAGGTTGTCCGGGAATATCCCATTCTGCTCAACCGCGCTCCCACGCTGCACCGCCTGGGCATCCAGGCCTTTGAACCGCTCCTGGTCGAAGGCAAGGCCATCCAACTGCATCCGCTTGTTTGTTCCGCGTACAACGCGGACTTCGACGGCGACCAGATGGCCGTGCATATTCCGCTGTCCATGGAAGCGCAGATCGAATGCCGCGTACTGATGATGAGTACGAACAACATCCTTTCGCCCGCCAACGGCGCGCCTGTTATCGTGCCTTCGCAGGATATCGTGCTGGGCCTGTATTATATGACGGCAGACCGCCCCTTTGAAAAGGGCGAAGGCATGATTTTCTGCGCGCCCTGGGAGGTGGTGGCCGCCTACGATGCGGACCGGCTTGCCCTGCACGCGCGCATCAAGGTGCGCATGCCGGACGGCCAACTGACGGACACCACAACCGGCCGTATTTTGGTCAGCGAGATTTTGCCCAAGGGCGTGTCCTTTGATCTGGTCAACTGTGTGCTGACCAAGAGGAACATCGGCCGCCTGGTGGGTTCGGCCTACCGTGACGCGGGCATCAAGGCCACGGTCATTCTCTGCGACCGCCTGAAGGATCTCGGGTACGAATACGCGACCCGCGCGGGCGTGACCATCGGCGTCAAAGACCTGACCGTTCCTTCCCGCAAAAAAGCCATCCTGGAGCAGTCCCAGGCCGAAGTGGACGACATTGAGCGCCAGTACCGCGACGGCATCATCACCCGTACGGAAAAGTACAACAAGGTGGTGGACGTGTGGACAAAGGCCACCCAGGACGTGTCGAGCGAAATGACCAAGGAGATTTCCTTCGACAAGGTCAAAAATCCGCTATCGCAAAAAAAAGCCAAGGCCGCTGTCGTCCGGAACCTGTTGCGCTTCCACATCGGTCATGAGGATCAAAAAGAAGTCGAGGCGCCGGGCTTCAACCCCATCTTCATGATGTCCAACTCCGGAGCGCGCGGCAATCAGGATCAAATGCGCCAGCTCGCAGGCATGCGCGGCCTTATGGCCAAGCCCTCCGGCGAAATCATTGAAACCCCCATCACCTCCAGTTTCCGCGAAGGGCTGGATGTTCTGCAATATTTCACCTCCACCCACGGCGCGCGCAAAGGTCTTGCCGACACCGCGCTCAAGACGGCCAACTCCGGCTACCTGACCCGCCGTCTGGTCGATGTGGTGCAGGATGTGATCGTCTCTGAACACGACTGCGGCACGGTCGACGGCATTGAGCTGTCCCACCTGACCGAAGGCGGCGGCATCAAAACCCCGCTGGCTGACCGTGCGGTCGGCCGTGTGCTGCTGTATCCGGTCTTTGATTTGCAGACCGGGGAAATACTGCTGCCGGAAAACACGCTTATCGATGAAATCGCAGCGGATCTGTTGCGTGAACGCGGCCTGGCCTCCATCACCATCCGCTCCGCGCTGACCTGCCAGTCCGAACGCGGCGTGTGCGCCTTGTGCTACGGACGCGATCTGGCGCGGGGGCACCTCGTCAACACCGGGGAAACCGTGGGCATCATCGCGGCCCAGTCCATCGGCGAACCCGGCACCCAACTCACCATGCGCACCTTCCACATAGGGGGCACGGCATCGCGCGAAATCGAACGTTCCGCCTTTGAAGCCATGCATCCCGGCCGCGTCATCCTCAACCGGGTCAAGGCCGTCACCAACCGCGACGGCGCGCAGCTCGTGCTCGGCAAGAGCGGCCAGATCACCCTTGTCGACGCCCAGGGCCGCGAACGCGAAAAATATACCCTGCCCAACGGCGCGCGCCTGCATGTGACGGACGAACAAGAAGTCCCCAAGGGCGCCATCCTGGCCGAATGGGATCCCTTCAACGAACCCTTTGTGTCGGAAGTCAACGGCGTCATCCATTTCTCGGACATCATCGAAGGCAAGACCGTACAGGAAAAGGTGGACGAGGCGACCCGCCAGGCCACCCAGACCATCATGGAATACCGCACCACCAATTTCAGGCCCTCCATCTCCGTATGCGACGAAAACGGCAACGTGAAGCAGCGGATACATTCCGCCATGGCCGCCGTATACAGCCTGCCTGTGGGCGCCATCATCATGGTCAAGGACGGCGCCACGATTGAGGCCGGCGACATTGTCGCCCGCAAGCCGCGCGAAACCTCAAAGACCAAGGACATCGTCGGCGGTCTGCCGCGCGTGGCCGAACTCTTTGAAGTGCGCAAACCCAAGGACATGGCCGTGGTTTCTGAAATCGCGGGACAGGTGCATTACGAAGGCGAGTCCAAAGGCAAGCGCAAGCTGGTGGTGCAGCCCGATGTGGGTGAGCCGAAAGAATACCTGGTGCCGAAAGGCAAACACATTACCGCCACCGACGGCGACTTCGTCGAAGCCGGCGATCTGCTCACCGAAGGCTACCCGGAACTGCACGACATCCTGCGTACGCGCGGCGAAAAATATCTGGCCCGCTATCTCGTGGACGAAATTCAGGAAGTGTACCGCTTCCAGGGCGTGGGCATCGACGACAAACATATCGAAGTCATCGTGCGCCAGATGCTCAAGAAGGTCACTGTTCTGGAGCCGGGCGGCACCAGCTTCCTGGTGGGCGAACAGGTGGACAAAAACGAATTCAAGGCCGAAAACCAGAAGACCCTCCAGGCGGGCGGCACGCCGGCCACGGCGGAACCGCTGGTGCTGGGCATCACCCAGGCATCGCTGACCACCTCCTCCTTCATCTCGGCGGCCTCCTTCCAGGAAACCACCAAAGTGCTCACCGAAGCCTCCCTCAAGGGCAAGCTGGACTACCTGCGCGGCCTGAAGGAAAACGTCATCGTCGGGCGTCTTATCCCTGCCGGAACAGGCTACCGCGAATACGTCAACGGTGAGATCCTCGTGCCGGATCAGAAGGAAAGATCCGGAAAGTTCCTGGAGGAACTGGAAGAAAGTCCGGTCTTGGTGGAACTGGAGTAAAGCGGCACGGCCAAAAGGCTTATCGGCTTTTTGACACGCTCACCACAATCTGCGCCAGATAGTTCTTGTGGTCTGCCACGCTGATTTCGTCCAGAAGATAGACCACAAAGAGGGGACCCCTGAACGTGAGCCGGTTCGTCTTGGCATAGGCAACCAGTTTTTGGGGCAGATCCCCGAACTCCCCATAATAGCCCTTGTTGTGCGCGACAAGGTATTGCCCCGCGCTTCGCTTGCTGTTGCCGCGGGGATCCAGGGAAAAGAACCTGGTAGGCTGGCCAGGGGCCTTCAAAAAATCGTCTATGCTCGCGTAGTATCCGCCTATGGGATAATGCAGATCGATATTGCTTTCTCGAGCCTGCATGTAAAAGTCCATAAACGGACCGTAGAACGAGTCGGTATTGCTGAAATCCGTGACTTCCCCCAGGGTGATAAGCTTCTCGTCCAGCGCGTGTACGGAAATATCGTCTTCATCCGCGAGAATGCCGGCTTGTATGGTATTGCGGTAGGTGTGGAGTATCGAAAATGCCTTTTGCAGCTCATGCAGTTGCGCATCCAGTTTTTGCTCCTGTTTCGTAAGCAGGGCAAGCACATCCTCCGGCATCCTTTTTTTGTATATATTTTTTATGGCGGATAAGGGGACGCCCACCTTGATGAGCACTTTAAGATATTCCACCGAAAAAGCCTGCACCGGCGTGTAGTAGCGATAGCGGTTTTCTCCGCGACGCTCCGGAGAAAGGAGCCCGATTTTATCATAGTACCTGAGCGTGGATTCGGGTAAACCTGTGAAGTCCGCAAAATCTTTAATGGAAAGTATGGTTGCACCGTTCATACTACCTCTCCTGTCCGGCAAGCTTGCGTTTACGCGTACGGCAAAAGACCTAGCATACTAGCTAAAAACTTTAAAGTAGCTGTAAGCTGTCCGCCGGGAGGTTCGTACAGCGCGTTATGCCCAAGGCGCGAATTTATTTGTAAATAAATATCGTTTTTCTACTGACCTTCCAAGACAAAAATGGTATCAAAGCGGCGAAAGGCTTGGTCATCAAGTTGCGTAATCCGGTAGAGTCTTTTATTCTTGACTTGGTCCTTTGCAGGCTGCACATCTGCGGGAAAGGAGTAAGCTCATGCCCCAGACAATTTTCGTGGTGGATGATAGCGATACCAACCTGTCGCTGGCGGAAGAGGCGCTGGAGGCCCAATACCGTGTTCTGACCTTGCCGTCCGCCGCGAAGATGTTCACGTTGTTGGAAAAGCTTACGCCGGACTTGATTTTGTTGGACATTGAAATGCCCGGGATGGACGGCTTTGAAGCCATGCGGCGTTTGAAAAACAACGATGCGTATGAGAGCATCCCCGTGATATTCCTGACTGGCGTGACGACCGCCTCCATTGAAGCTCAGGGCTTTGAACTGGGCGCGGTGGATTTTATCATAAAACCCTTTTCCGTGCCCGTGCTGCTGAACCGCATCAGAACCCATCTGAACATTGACGCGATTATCCGTGAGCGGACGGCGCAGCTTAAGCGGCTGCAGAACGGCATTGTGCATGTGCTTGCGGACATTATCGAGAACCGCGACAAAGACACGGGCGGCCACATCGGACGCACGACGGTGCGCATCAGAACCTTGATAGACGGGATGCTGGCGCGCGGCGTCTATGCCGATGAAATACTCGCCTGGGATTTGGAACTGGTCGTGTCATCGGCGCGTTTGCACGATGTGGGCAAAATTGCCATTTCGGATTTTATTTTGAACAAGCCCGGACCGCTGACCGAAGCGGAATTTGAAACCATGAAAACGCACGCTGCGGAAGGCGAGCGGATTATCGAACAGATCATCTACCAAACGGGCGAAGTGGAGTTTTTGCGCAGCGCGAAATTGTTCGCGGGCTACCACCACGAACAATGGGACGGCATGGGCTATCCGCATGGCCTGAAGGCGCTGGAGATTCCCTTGCAGGGCCGCGTTATGGCTATTGTCGACGTATATGACGCGCTTGTTTCCGAGCGGCCCTACAAAAGGGCGTTTACGGATGAAGAGGCGGTACGCATCATCACGACCGGCGCGGGCAAGCGTTTTGATCCGGCTATCGTGGAGGTATTCCGCGCAATGGAAGCGCCGAGAGTATGAAGCAGGAAGACGAAACAGCAGCAATGCCAAAACCCCGTGCTATCCCCGCCTGGCTCGACAACAGGGTGGGGCGGCATATTCTCAATAAGGTGCTGGCCATCCGCCTGATATACAAGGAACTCCTCTTTGTATGGATCTCCTTTTTGGCGATGGTCGCCCTCACCTACTTCTTCATAAACGATGTCATACGCCAATATTTGTGGAAAGAAACGGAAAACGCGTTTTCCTACACTCAGACCGCCATCGCCTCCGATTTGGCGGAGCCGGCAATGGTGATGAGAGGCGTTTCGGAAAGCGTGCGCCACATGATTTTGCATGGCTACAGCGCCGAACATATGCGTGACTATATACGGAACATTTCCGAGAATGCGTTGCGCGCCGAAAGGCGCAAGTTGGCCTGGGGCGGCGTGTACGGCGTTTTTGACGCGTATGGAGGGCTGTATATTAATGATGGGATCTGGACGCCGTCCGCGGACTATGTGCCGCGGGAGCGTCCGTGGTATGCGGTCGCCGTTGCGGCGCAAGGCGCCATAGCGGTATCGCCGCCGTATATGGATATGCGCTCGCGCGGCATGGTCATATCCTATACGTGCCGCATTTTTGACGAAAGCGGGACGCCGCTTGCCGTTATCGCCACAGACGTGCCCCTTGAGAAAATCGGACAACACGTCACGGGAATCCACCTTGCCAAAGGCGGATACGGCATGTTGCTGGACGCGCAATTGAACGTGATCGCCCACGAGGACGCATCGCTGCTGGGCCGGCCGTTTAGCGGGATACATGGCGGCACTGCCGCGCTTGCGGACGAGTTGCTGCAAGGACTGGAAATTTTTGAGCGCGAAATGATAAACTACAGGGGGGTCGTGTCCGTCGCCTTTTTCCGGCGGCTCGCAAACGGCTGGCGCTTGGGCATTGTGACGCCTATTGGCGAATATTATCGCGACGTAAACACCTTGGCGCAGTTCCTGCTCACGCTGGGCGTCTTTCTGGCGGTGGCGCTGAGCATGGTTCTGCTGCACATGGCCGATGCAAAGGGAAAAGTGGACGAGCGCCTGCGGATGCAGAGCGCCGCTGAAAGCGCACGGCTCACGGCAATGGCTCATTGGTACCGGTCTATTCTGGATGCCATCCCCTTTCCCATCTCCGTTACCGACGCGGAGATGAAGTGGACCTTTATCAACAAGGCTGTCGAGGACTTTCTGGGGGTACAGCGGGAACATGTCATCGGCCAGGTTTGCAGCGTCTGGAGCTCCACCATCTGGAATGCCGTCGACCGTGACACAGCATGTGTGCAACAGGGTTTGAAACAGTCCTATTTTTCACATGCGGGCTTGTCCTATCAGGTCGATGTGGAAATACTCAAGGGCTTACAAGGGGAGCCTGCGGGTTTTCTCGAACTTGTGCAAGATATTACAAAATTGGAGCAGATGGCAAAGCGGCAAGCGGAGGCGGAAAGCGTCAGTCAGGCCAAATCCGCTTTTCTGGCAAGGGTGAGCCACGAAGTGCGCACGCCGATGAATGCGGTTTTGGGCATTACCGAAATTCAACTGCAAAACGAAAAGCTTTCACAAGACACCCAGGAGGCCTTCGGCAAAATCTACGTCGCGGGCTATACCTTGCTTGGCATTATCAATGACATTCTGGATCTGTCCAAGATGGAAGCGGGCAAAGTGGACTTGCTGCCCGCCAAATACGAAATCGCCAGCCTGATTCACGATGCCGTGCAACTGAACCTGATCCGCATCGGAGACAAGCCGATCACCTTCAAGCTTCAGATGGATCCGGACATGCCGTCGGCGCTGTACGGCGATGAACTGCGCATCAAGCAGATTTTGAACAACCTGCTCTCCAACGCGTTCAAGTATACCCAGGAGGGCGAGGTCACGCTGTCGGTTTCCGCCGAATACAGGAGCGGGGCGGAGGAGGAGAGCGATGTGACGCTTGTGTGCCGCGTAAGCGATACCGGGCTGGGGATGACGACGGAACAGGTGACCAGGCTGTTCGACGAGTATTCCCGCTTTTACCTGGAGGACGCCCACCGCACGATCGAGGGTGTCGGGCTGGGGATGAACATTACGCGGCAGTTGGTGCAAATGATGGACGGCGAAATTGTTGTGGAAAGCGAGCCGGGCAAGGGTTCGGCCTTTATCGTGCGTTTGCCGCAAGACCAGATCGGCGCCGGCACCTTGGGCAAGGAAGCGGTTGAAAGCCTGCGGCAGCTCAAGGCCGGCATGCCGCATATGAAAACGGCGCAATTCGCGCGTGAGCCGATGCCCTACGGCAGTGTGCTGCTCGTGGACGACCTGGATACAAATTTATATGTCGCCAAAGGACTGATGGCGCCGTACGATTTGGCGATCGACACCACCATGAGCGGGCTTGGGGCAATCAGCAAAATACGGAGCGGCAAAGAGTACGACATTGTGTTTATGGATCATATGATGCCGGGCATGGATGGCCTTGAAACGACAAGAATGCTGCGCGATATGGGCTATGCCGCTCCCATCATCGCGCTGACGGCGAACGCCTTGCAGGGGCAGGCGGAAATGTTTCTGGACAACGGTTTCAACGGTTTTATTTCCAAACCGATAGACTTGCGCCAGTTGAACTCGGTGTTGAACAGGCTGATACGCGATAAACAGCCGCCCGAGGTGATTGAAGCCGCGCGCCGGAAAAAAGGCGTTCCGAAGGCCGTTGATGAAGCTCTTCAACCCTTTGTGGATCCGAAATTGGCGAAAATTTTCGTCCGGGATGCCGAAAAAGCCGCGGCGACGATGGAGAGGATATACACAAATCAATACCGCAGGGATGACGACATGCACATGTTTGTCATCAACGTCCATGCGATGAAAAGCGCGCTTGCGAATATCGGCGAAACGGCGCTTGCCGCCCTTGCGCACAACTTGGAACAGGCGGGGCGCAGGCGGGATGCCGATGCCATGTCGGTCGACACGCCGGCCTTTTTGAA
>Ga0123357_10004517_pt1 | contig 16358 bp, 8 predicted proteins | sample TergutEmb28metaG_FD_89873 | JGI IMG/M metagenome (GOLD analysis project Ga0123357, IMG submission 89873) | Embiratermes neotenicus P4 segment gut microbial communities from Petit-Saut dam, French Guiana - Emb289 P4 | ecosystem: Host-associated > Arthropoda: Insects > Digestive system > Gut ... | reverse complement strand
GGAATTAGAAGCCCCCAACCCCAAATCCCAATATTTCAAATTTTAAAACCCCCCCCCCCCCCCCCCCCCTTTTCAAAAAAAAAAAAAGAGAGACCGACCACACTGGTGTAGGAGTAACGTTCTAACATCTTAGTAATTAAGCCAGCAAATGCCCTTTATTGGACAGTAACCTCTGTCTACAATCTACCCCCTAAACCTTTCGCCCCCCCCCCCCTTTCACCGCCGTCGATTAACAAGGACTGTCAGTCACACGAAGAACCTGCAAAGATACAATGCTGTAGTATCATAAATCAATTATGCATTTACATATGCGAAATATAAAGATGGAAAAACGCACAGTAAAAGTAAAAAGGTGAAGTTCATCCCAGAACAGGCCATGACAACCCAAGAGGGAAGCAGTACTATGGCTCTACTCTTTCTTTAACCTCGACACTGGATGGAGTTCGCCGCTTTACCCCCCACCCCGAAAGAGACCGGGCATCCAACATACAGGGTCTGGACGGGTGCGGAAAACCCGCTCCAACTGACAATCGATCCCCGGACCGTCCAGCCCGTAGCGAGTCGCTATACCAACTGCGCTATCCCGGCCCACGACAGACGTAGAGTAGAGAGCTAAAAAGAGAAACAAATGTCACGGTGGCCAACACTAAATTGAACATCTGAGTCTGCTTCATTCCAAAACTAATCACTGAACAGTTCCTTTAAGTGTCCGAATCGTAGGTAGTCGGGCTCTGTCCAAGCAAATACACAGTAGTACTTTCAACAATGAAGCTAGAATCTCCTTCGAACTTACTAAACATTCAAAAAATCACCTTCCAATCTTGTTCGGCACTACAAAGTTTCTGGAGTTATCAGTATCTAGCGTAACAATCAATCAATCACTCATCCATCCATCCATCCTACAAGTCAGCTGCTGCAGTGGCTAAATATGACACCATTAATATGTATAGCCGATAAACCTTAAAAAATGCAACAAGATTTCTTCGTTTCGTTAACGAAGCCCTGTTCAATGCAGAGACCACGTAGCGTCGGATAAGAAATTGGGGAATAATTATCAAATTCTTGACTCGAAGGTGTGTGGAACTGCGGCCATTTTCTTTCTTAAAGTAACAGCACAGATCTGCTTTGAGAAAATGAAGCATAAATACGAAAAACATTACATTTATTCTAAAGGTAAACCATTACAGGCCTGGACAGGCCCTGAGGGTTCCAGGAGGTTGAGGCTCCCAGATTTCATGACACTCGGCACATGAAGGCGGTAAGATTGCCAGGCCTACGCACCGGCCGCCTTTACCCCTCAGAAAATATTCCTGGTACTCATTTCTGTAAGAGGCTGAGTCAACCCCAGGGCCATAGTGCGGCCGGAAGGATAATGGCAATGAAAAATTCCAGTAACACCATCGGGAATCGAACCCGCGACCTTCCGACCTGTAGCGCAGTGCCCCAAGCAACTGCGCCACAGCTTGCCCTACATTTATACTACAGAACTGCTAAAAAGCGCTTTTAATTCGTTGCAATGTTTCAGAAAATTTAGCTGCGGAGATGAGGCAGAAGGATTGCTGCAATGAGATGTAAAATGTAGAATCCAGCCTGCAGTTAACTTCCAAGAAGCGAGATTGAATCGTCGAAACATATTAGCAACAGGAGCTTGTAAAAAATGTGGGAACAGGAATTTCTAAAACAGAAGCACTCAATACGTTAACCAGTCATTCGTACACGGTATGTTCGAAACGACATCAAAGGCGTTACAACTAAGTTACTTTCTGGGTGATCTGTAGCGTCTATTCGTCCTGTCAGCTACGTCCCGGATTTCCAGTACAAAATCTGGCGTTCTTATTTACAGAGACAGACGCGACCTCTTGAAGCCTTCTTCTCCTATATCGAGATTAAACATCACCCCAAGGTACATACATCTTTTCTCCGTCTTAGTTTCAGACCAACAACGGAGCCGAGAACAGCTAAGGAGATTTGCTGACTTGCTACATACTAAAACAGGTGTGAAGAGAAAATTAAATTTCCAAAATGGAATAAAAGGTACATTGAGGATGGTCTCTCGCTGACGCAGATAATGCTGTCAAGAGGAGATATCAGAACAACGCGCCGTTGGTGAGAATGTATGATGTTCAGCGTGATGATTTTCCCTAACGGATTTAAGAGAAAATCCGTTTTAAGTAGGGCGCGGTAAACTAATAGCAAAATAACAGCATCAGATACTTCTGTTTCATGTTCTGCTTTCGATCGATAATGTAAGTTTCAGTCTAAGAGGCAACTTTATTACAAAACAAAATCACATTATACACACTAAGACAGTTGAGTATTTTCGACAATGTATTGTGACATAACATTTTAGAACCCGAATTATAAAGCAAGAGCCTACAAGGACACTGTCACCTATACATTTTGGACGGTCGTCATTTTGAAAGTACACATGTGCTAGGAAGAGGAAAGTACACAGGTGATGTTACCTACAACAACACGACAAGTACCAACGATCCCGAATATCCTTTTCAATACCAGGCAGGTATACGGAAGTCCTTCCTTCCTTTCTCATACAACGACCAGTAACATAACAGGGTACTTACTCTCCGATGCGCTGGCCGTTCCAACAGTCCGCAGTATCCCTCGTTTCTGCAAAGCTCTCGTCCGAGCATAGCGACTCTGCCAGGTTGGCATAGAAGCCACGACTCTTGGTCAGGCTAGCAAGGAAGTGGTGCAGTTTCATCGCCAGGCTGTCTTCTGCACCGCCGCCGCCTCCTGACCACTGCGACGACCCTTGGTGGCCTTGACATACAGATAAATTACTTCCCTCATTATGACTCCTCAGAATAGAAATGCGACGGGATGGTGAGCTCAACAGTTAACCCTTTGAAAATGCAGACATAACTACAGACGAACAGATACAATGAAGCTCAGAATTCTTATAAATATGCAATTCATCTTTTCAAACAACTATTGCTTTTATTTTGAAGGTCTCACGTTTGAGTGACAATCGTGATGCCGACATCCTGATGTTTAAAATACGTTTATTTCCATGTGTTTCTCAATTCGTCATTCACAATCGTCCCCAAATGCAAATGACAACGTGTAGTTTAAGAACACACACACAAAAAAGAATAATTCAACCCATTCTTTCACCATGTACGAAGACTACTACTACTACTACTACTACTACTACTACTACTACTAGAGTCTAGATAGTGTACTTGGAAATACGCTACAACCGAGAAGTCGTGGTTCGATTCCTGATACAGGCTGGGAATTCATACATTTGTTAAAGAGTCCAGACCGGCCCACCCAATCTCCTACGCAATGGGCATCGTGGGTTGTTTTCCCGGGGTAAAGAGGCTGGGGCGTGCAACTGACCATTCACCTCTATCTGTGGCGAGATTAAGAATGAGGGCAGCTACGCCCTAAGAATGAGAGCAGCTACGGCCGCACTACCCCATACGTACGCAGAGACAGCTTTACCCTTTATAATAATAATAATTATTATTATTATTATTATTATTAGTAGTAGTAGTAGTAGTAGTAGATATTGTCCCCACTTACAAGAAGAGTCAACACTTAAGTTACTTGACAAAGTGCAGCAGAAAATATCTAGACCTAGGGAAAAAAGCAGACAAACTGAGAAAAAATACATAACAAGCATATCATGATTTCTTCTCCCCACATAGCGTGTTTAGTAAATTTACTGAAATAGACTGGGAAGGGAGGGGCATGTAATACCGACGTTTACATATGAAATTCAAACAAAATTCTGTCCGAATACCCACATGGAGACCGCACGCTGATAGTAGAAAATAATATTGAAAAGAACTACAAGGAAATAAGCTGTGAAGAACTGCACTGGACTTAACTCTGTCACGGTACAGTGGAGGACTGGCGTGGAGTGACAAGCCTTCCAGTTTCATATAAACAAACAGGTAAGATATTTTGAAAAACGGCAGCTGTTTGTTGACCAGCACAAACAGTGCTAGAAATCCGACAACATTCAATCTGAGTCATGAGTTCAGCAGAGCCGAGTTATGGTAGCACTGTTTTATGTTCGTTTCGGAACCTACCTATATTACACACACACACACACACACAAAACAAGTCTAGCTCAAATAAAAGCCTACAGTATCCGCTCGCTATCTGACCACTCCTGTCGTCATAGCATTGCGACATTGCCGTCTGACGTTAGTCGCGTCGTCATTACTGATAGCATTTCTACACTGACGGTAAATCGGCTCTCCAGTATGGAGGTCTGGAGCTTTCAGGTCAGGGTAATCCATCAGCATACTCAGATATAACAGGTAGGACCAGTTAAACATACTTTGGCCGTCGCTGCGACATGTTGTGCGTCTCTGATAACAATCCCGTAAATACACTACAAAAATTTCAACACATGCAGGGGTGTCAACAGGTCACTAAGGCACAATAACAGGAGCGAAAAGCTAATAATTTTACATAGTTACGGAATTACCGGTATTAACATAAATCAGCACCTTAGTGCTGGGCGTACCTACAGCTGGTTTAAGAAAGACGGATGCAAGAGACAGGAATTTTAAGTACATTTCTGCGCATCAACTATTTTATCACACACACAGAACAATAGAGAATTCGAAATTGTTAACTTGGAAGAAAAATCCCAAGCAGCACATGGTGAATGACGGGCATATCTTCTGTGAATGGACTCAAATTGGACACGCCTCAAAGAGTTTCAGCATACAGACGCATTAGCCACACAAACTTAGAACGCTGCAGAATCTGATGAAAAAATTGTTGTTGAATGGGAATCGGCTAACGGCTTGTCTCGTGGCTGATGAAGTGCGGTTTCTCGTTTCCACACAACACGAACACCGCGACTTGAGCTTTAACTGAAGTAAGGGCTAAGTTGCCTTCAGCCAGATGAATCCAGTCCGCCTTTCCTATCCTACTTCTTTAGGATCCATTTTAAACAGATGCAAATACGGAATACAATCAAAATATTCGGACTTACATTGAAGCAAAACACGTCGTTGCACAGACGTAACTAGAACATTAGGTGTTAATGTTGTACATTTGGTGCAATGTACTAGTAAATAAAATGGCAGGTTTAATGGAACATGGCACGATGCACCTAGAATATCAGTATTTAAGGAAGACCTCACTCCACAGAATTATTCGTTAGTTACTTATGTAGTTAGCCAGTTAGTTAAACAGTGAGTCCACCGACTGCTTCCGATTATTCTGAAATTTGCATCTGCTTACACGAAAAAAAAACCCAAAACACAAGGGATGACATGCAAACACTTGCAAAGTCCAGTAAGAAACATTACCTACCGCCACGTAAGTGTAATTCGCGTGTAATGTTTCACCTATTAGAGACAACATGGTTTCATTCACATGTCTTGTCACGTGAATTTATTTACAAAGGATCGTGTGGTCTAGAAGTGAAAGTGAAAGGGTCCTCTAACGTAGGCCTCAACCAAATTTCGGTTTTGCGCTACCTTTCCCTTTTCTGCATTGGACGCCACGTAACCGCTACACACAACCCTCAAAAGTGGCAATATTGGTCCGTCTGAGGATCGGGAATCGATATGGTAAGTAAACTCTGGCTCGGGCGGAGGTCACGCTCTTGAAATACGGATACTGTTTACTTTTGTACCAAACAAAGAAAGAGTTAACATTTTCAGACAGGTGAAATGTCCATTTTATCCACACTGTAATCTTCCCTGCACAGCCATATTCTGTTTTAAGTAATAATGGTCGAAGTACACATTTTCCGCACAGCAGTACATAAAGCGATAGGTGACCAGAAATTCAGTACTACGTTTAGGCCCTCGTTCTCCCCAGAGTGGCCTAAAACATTACGAAAAAGTTATTTCTATGTAGAACCGCATGTCACAAAGCACATGAGGGGTGAGGAGGTTAATCTTCACGCATTCCGAACGTCTGTAATGGTTAATGTTCCGCATCACGATTCTGCCGCTTTTATTCCCAACACAGAACGTAGTGGAAGGGAACCTGGACGATTTCTACAGTCATTTTAGACATACACGCGATGAGACTCTGCGATCGAACTCTGGCCTTTTAATCAACAGGCTGTCACGTATACTTCTAATATCCCGTAGTTTCTAATATCAACCGTAAAGGTTTTAATACATATATTTAAAATACAGTCTTGCACAACACAATTTACACTTCTCTTGGTTACCAGTTTCGGCCCGTCAGCCAGGCCATTATCAGACCTGCATAATGTCCAGAACTTTATATTAAAAAAACATACAAACGCCTTATGTGTTTACGTGGGGCAGAGCGGCCTTTGTATGGTTTCTTCGTGAAGTTCTGGACAATATACAGGCCTGATAACGGCTTAGCTGACAGGCGGAAATTAGTAAACTAGAGAAGTGTGATTGTTTTGTGCAAGACTGTATTTTAAATACACATAACGATCAAAGCAGAACGGGGACGTGTTACCTAAAGCGTCAAGGTTTTGTTATTGCGGTCAATAAAACGAGGGAAATACAAAGAAGTAACTAAAACTATGATCCTTCGGAGTGAGGAACGTCTGAAATTACAATACGGTAATGTTAACGGAAATGGTGCACGTTTCGGTTTCTTAAAGTGCACACGAGAATTTATTAATTTCCTAAAATTTTAAAACACGGGGCTCTTTTTAATATATATTAAAATCATTATTTATTATCGACTAACCTAACCTAACCACAAGCAAACAGAAACTAACAGCCAAAGAATATGAAACAATAATAAAAGGCATGAATAAATAAATAGAGCCAAAGGAAAAAATAAAGGTACTATAGCGAAAGAAAGGAAAGGCAGAAAAGCTAGAAGAGATGAAAAAATGAAGGTTGAAGAGAAGATGTGTTCTGTCATCATCGCATGCTTGACACATTTTCTATTGAGAATAAACAATCACAACCATGCAGTGTGACAAATCTCATTTCACACAGGCCTACCATCAGTGAATTTACGGGTAGCGCCCAGGACATGCTGCTAGTAAAGAGGAATCATGTACTGTAACTGACCTATCGAGATATGCTCTGGAGTGATGGTGCTACCGGGAATTTCCTGTTGTCTGGAAGCCAGTGTGTCACCATGGCGACGTCCACTAGGGGTGTCGCCAGCCTCGTCTTCCTTATCGGCCCAGCGTGCCTGCCCACACGCCCGTTTTACCTGCAATAATGAAGGGATTGATGAGTGGACAAGAATTGATAAAAAGTGTAGAAAGGGTAAACTCACCCTAGAACAGGTCATGGAGACCCAGAGGGAAGAAGACGTATAGCTCTACTCTTTCTTTGCCCTCGGCACTAGATAGTGGTGGCTGGTCAACGCAACGCCCCGGCCACTTTAACCTCCGGGAAAAGGACCCGATACCCATTGTAAGGAGCCTGGATGGGCCTCAGGGCCGGTCTGAACGACTGCGGAAAATCTCACCCCCACCGTGATTCGATCCCCAGACCGTCCAACTCGTAGCAAGTCGCTACACCGGGTAAAACAGTGTAGCAAAATAACTCCATACAACAAAAGCACTCCTGAGGCCATAACAGTTGCTATGAGTAGAGAAATATCCTGAATTGTATGGAACCTGAGCGTTCGTCACAGCCTGCAGCTGGTCGCTACAGAAGCCACATCAATATACACCGTTCCATCCTATTTATGTAACATAAATTTTAATAGTGTCTTTTGATATATACCGAGTCCTCTCAGGGGTCTGATGTGTTCCGTTTGTAGGTACTACATCAGAGCAATTATCTGCAACCGATGGCGGGGGGGGGGGCAGCTAACAGAAATCTCAGTCAGGCCACATGGTCGCCGGGATCACATTCTGAACACAACACTGGACTGTCCAGTATATTCCTGGTAGTTCGTGGGCGAGGAAAACATGATTGTACCGAACTTGTTTACATACTTCATATTACACACACATAGCAGAAGTCCTTACTACAATACAATTGCAACTATTCATATTGTTTCACTTTCAATGTCTGAGCTTATAAAATGAACTGATCGAAGGCTAAAGGTGCTAGTAACTAATATTGGTAGATGAATGGATGGCATTTAGAAGAATGATATAACGGGACACAATGTTTCGTAAGGAACTGTATCAGCTCCTTTTATCAATTAGGCTACTGCCAACGGCATTCAACTAGTCTCACCGCGCTTCAGACTTCTGAGGGTCAACATTCTGCCTGCTGGCAAAGGGGCATGACTGGGACAAATATCAGCAAATGACATAATTTTTTCTTTTTATTTTGAGCAGTCGTATCTTGCAGGCTCCACAAACACGTCACGTGTAAAATTACAATGACTTATTTGTCACTGCCAACAACTAAAATATTTACCGTGTTACTACTTTCATAATGATCTTCCAACAAAACATAAAACGCAGCATCAAACCACAATATGTATGGGGGGTTTACATAGAAGAACAAACTATTAACACAATACGTAAAACGTGAGAAATGATGCATTTTTAAAATGTGGTCTCCCGTGCAAAATAAAATGATACACCAATAAGGGACAGTCATTCAAAACATGGCCGTCAATGTGGAATAGCCATAAGTCTGTAATGGTTGAGAGAGAGAGATTAGAAGTGCCACTTCACAGTTTCCGAACAATATCCCCAAAACAATCTTAGTAATTAACGAACTTAATGCACAAAATCTTGTTTTATAATAAGTTTATTATAAAACAAGATTTTGTGCATTAAGTTCGTTAATTACTAAGATTATACTGAGATGCACGGTCAGCAGAACATCAAAATCCCAAAAACAGTTTAGATGTAGAGATTTATCATCATACAAAGCTTCCAGACGTTGCTTAAACGTTTAACACCAATCCTGCACAAAATTAAAGATGGTCCCTTGCTCACTTATTTGACTATCTACTTACAGATTATTTAATGGTACTACAAACACCTCAAATTATAAACAGCCACCTGATACGATGACTAGTGAATAAGGCACTCGAAAAGACAGGGAGGAATGAGGTCGTGGCCTATTTCATGCTATGACACCATCACTTACGTTGACATCTCAGTTACAAATATCCAGAATTCGGAAAGAGATTTACTGGGGGACCTGCCAAAAAGAAAGGAGTGGCATTCAATCGACCGGAGCGTTCGACGTGACCCACATGATGAGTTCTGGCAAAGTTTTACCATCATCCACCCAGTACGATTATATAGTTCCGACATCCGCAACTGAATCAAGGGACCGACAAACACACGTACACACACACACCCACAAGCGGCGCTTTACATTATTTCTGAAATGGGACCGTGTTCCCCACCCAATCCTCATACATCCGTCGGCCTGTCTTGGTACGGTATAACAGTAGCACAGTCTGTTCATCGGATGCTGAATGGACTACATACTGACCGGCGTGCTGACATTTATAAAGAAATGAAATTTAAATCAAAATTTGACAAATTATAAACCTACTTTCCATTAAGTCGAAGTTCTCACACGTTCTGGTTAAGAACTTTGTCGAATCCTAAATGCTCCTCTGACGCCCGTTACAAACGTGAAACTTGAAACATGAATAGCGTTATCATTCTACGCTCCGCCCACTTTAATTCGTAATACAAGAGGACCCAATACCCACCAGATATAAACCACGAAAGTTCTGGAATTAATAGTGAGAACAAAGCAATATAGCTGACAAAAATTAAACCGGTCTTGTACAATGCCATGCCTCTTCGCTTTCCTGAGTAACGCGTCACTATTTTTTTTTTTTTAAATTAAGACACAATAAACCAAAAGTTCCGTTCTGAAGCATAATTTTAATAAGAACGCAAAATAAAATAAAATAAAATAAATCGGATTTAGGTGTCCACGTAATCTACACAGCACTAGAGCAACTGACTCATCGACACAGCTAACAACGCACTTTTCTTCACCGCAGTTATCTAAACGCCACTCTACGACTATGAAAAGACTTGTAGCCAGTGAGGTGACAGCCAATCACCGAATACCGAACAGGAGTCTCCCACTAACTTCATGTGACTTGGGTAAGTAACTCTGCGACCAACATACATTTATGCACCACACAGACAAGTCAAATGTTATAGCCGCCGCCGCCGCCGCCTCCTCCTCTTCTTCTTCTTCTTCTTCTTCTTCTTCTTCTTCTGAAGCGACAGCCCCCAGTGGGCCAGGGCCTCCTCATTCTTGAGGTTCCTAGATCACACTCAACGACGCACCACAGTCGGTAGGACTCCTCTGGACGAGTTATCAGCCCGTCGCAGAGACCTCTACCTGACAACAAATGACACTCACAAGAGAAAGACATCCATGCCCCCGGTGGGATTCGAACCCACAATCCCAGCAAGCGAGTGGCCGCAGACGTACGCCTTAGACCGCGCGGCTATTGGGAACGGCAAATATGACAGCGTTAACTTTGATTTACATTACGTAACTATAGTGTTACGACCTCTAACTGTGGTATCCTGCGCGGTCCCGGTGGGGAACGTAGTGTGGATGTTGTTCCAGGAGGGACGGATTTCGAACCTCAGGTTACGACGTGGAGTTGGGCAGGCTGCACACACTCGCAATAATCCTCACGTCAAGTGTACTGGAGATTTTTGTGCATAAACAGCGAATAATGCTGTTACAAGTGAAATGTATGGAGTTCTACTCTCGTGATTGTGGGTATCTTCATTACCACGCTCACTCATCGTCCAGCTCCATTCAAAGCTGCTCGTCACCGTTCGAGATAATTCTGCAGACTGCAACTGGAGCACAAAGCAGCTACTCTTGCAGTCATGACCCCACACATTGCTCGTGCGATAAACATTTAGCGCGACCACATATAAACAAAAAGACACAGACGCAAACTAAAATTCCTCCCATGCCTGGTCTGCTTACTAAGAAACAAAAGTGTAAAAAATAGTATGAATTACAGAAAGGCGAGGACTCAGCACAATGATATAAGTGTATGACTTACATACAGTACATACCACAATCCTGCAGAAAAGAAAAGCAATGTCTACAGCAACAATATCCATCAACTATACAACATAACAGGTTCGCCTGCGAGTCTGTTATAACTTCCCTTAGAATTTCGCCAGTCTCTGGACTTCGAGTATTATGAATCACTGACGAGCTTCTCGAGTGGTTTACCGATAAACAAGAGTTCTGAAGTTAACTTCTTCTGTTCTCTGAAGACCCTCAACCTGTCACTACGCTATTATAAATAATAGCTACGAAGTTAATTTCACGGGTGTTATAGTCCTACAACGTACGACCGCAGTCCGGCCCGCAGGAGGCGCCATTTAACATCAGTGAATTTCCCAAGAGACGCCAGTTTACGGCTGTGCCTCACCCGTCCGTATGTGAATGTCGTTGACCAAGACTGTCCAACAGTTTCGTCTCTGTACATACGAGTATAGCGAGCGATATCAGAAGAAAAGTGGGGTCGCTGTTTACTTAAACGGAATGCCAGACGATGCGACTGAACTTCACCGGCAGCTGTCCACATTACTCGCACTGAAGCTGATTCATAAGACTCTTCTTCATGTACATCATTTAGCTGTTTTTCTAACACTGTAAACCGATCCGACCTCCCACACAAGTACTTCTATCGCCTCCACAAGAATAAGCTGTTCAGGTCAGCTCAGTGTTCAAAGGGCTGGGAAACCGATGAATCGGATTTCTATGTCCAGCAGAGTTAAGAGGTATTTTTCTTATTCACAAGAACCGGGCCGGTTCTGGGGTCCACCCAGCCTCCTATGAACCCAATACCGGGGGTGCTTCCACCGGAGGTACAGCGGCCGGTCCGTGAAGCTGCCACTTATACCCATCTAGTCCGCGGCCAAGTGTTAGTGTAGCTATACTTCCTCTCTCCCACACGTGTTCGCTACTTTTAATTACGCACGGAGACATTACATTGCTTACGCACTATGACATGGGTGTCCAAACCGCGGCCCGCGGCCACATTTGTAAACTGTGTATATGCTACAAACATCGTATAATAATTCAGGCAGTAAGTTATGCCGCTTCGTGTTATTTTTCCATGTGCGCCCGCGAACCAGCTGACAGTAACGACTGTCGTCCTTAGCCATAAAAAGTTTGGAGACCTAGGAACTTATCGCTGAAGCATACGGCGGGAGTGGAGAAAAAGCTCGACGCATTCTTGGCCTGGTGATGGTCAACGCAAGACAGGGAGCCTACACGTAAAAAGCAAAAATAGGCCTTCCTGCTAAAACCGCTGATTCGTAATTCTGTGAGAGACCTGGCGACTGCCCACGGAGCGCCACTTTGAAGCCTATGCAGCTGATAAGCCACAAATAAAGAGCTAGAATAAGATTGGTACGTCTGTCACACTGGTTATTTGATATGGAAGTGCTCCAACCCCGCCGATAATTTGGAGTTCTAACTGCCTGGTAGGGTGACGAGGTCTATGCACAGCTCATGGCATAATTATGCACATCTGCAGACACACTGATGCGCTATGCACTGGTGCATACGTACGTATCCAACTGCCGTAGATCGCAGCAATAAAAGCATAGACGGTACTCTTGGGGCTTCCTAGTCTTTACGGAAATGATATACTATGATTTCTCTGCAAGAAGGTACAGCCACTTAAAAGATATTCTATCTATTGATCACTGCGTGTCTGTGACCTTTCCGTTAGCTACACACACCAGCGCTCCAGAAAAGACCATTAGGTTCCAAAACATCAGAAGGATAGAGCTGATAACTACAGAGAATGAAATGTATAACAAGTTTCTGCCAAAAGCAGATCAGCAAGCGTTCCACGGTATTTAATAGCACTATGGACATTTCCTTTCGGCGGACAGATTTGCGGTACGGGGTAAAGAATTGAACGGCTGACGTCACGAAGGTCCATTGCCTTTGTTAGTCATCCCACCTACAGTTTCTCAGTCGGTGTGTAGGTTTAGTGTTCTCTTACAGCACACACGTCTGTCCCGTTTTACAGTTCCTGTGTTGTTCTGTAGTCGGTTTGTTTGTGTTGTTTTACAGCAGGCCTTTCAATGCTGTTTTATATTTTCTTTCTGAAAGCGTGTTTCTGGCTTTCTTCCCTTTTCGAAATTTTTCTTTTTATAACTCCCACGTTGTTTTCTAGATTCCGCGTTGTTATTGTGTTGATTTATTTTTGCGCAGCTGCTGCAACGCTGCAATGTCTGCTTGTAGAAACAAAACTTAAAAATTAAACTGTGCATAGGTGTATGGTGTAACTTATCATTGATTTACTTTGATTATAAGACCCCATGGATTGTAAGATGCACCCTGATTTAGTAAAAGGGTTTCAGAAAAAAACACGTACGTAAGAACAGAAATGGCCAATATTTAAATATAAAACAAATTGATACAAAACTCAATATGTCAATGAAACAAATTTTTCTACTACACGTATTAATTACCCACTTCCCCAATGAGACCATAGTCACAATCCGGTTTACAGATTCTTCTAATTCGCTTTTTTAATCTGGCAAGTCGAGATCGACCCATCTTACACGATATCATCTTCTGTGCTACCAGAGCAACTGTATGCAGCATTTCATGAACGATAACCAAATGTTAAAAAATAATGCCAACGGCAATTCCACTTCTGGAAAGTTGATTGCACGAATGGTTGCAGGACGCCACGGTGCGCCCAAGTGCAAAAGTCGAACCGTGGCCGATGGATCTACCTTCATCGCTGAGTATGAGTTATATTTAAATTGCTCAGTGCTGTCAGCCTTCACACCTCACAAGGTACTTTATAACTCCGTCCTTAACAACGGAAACACATAAAATGCTCATGGCATTTCCTTCGTCACTATCTTTGTGCCACTGTCCCATGACTACTGTTACGGATATCGAAGACTTTCCCTGAACTTTAGACATACGTACAACATAATTCTCCGACATCGATTCTTGGATATCACAAAATCTAAAAGGCACCACTATTTCCGAGTGCTTATTAGTACAGAAGAAATACAGCATAAGTTTAATCTAAATATTTTCGTAATGTACTACATACTTGAAACGACATTTTTGGCACCTTTAACAACAAATTAGGGCACGCGGTGGCGCAGTTGGTTGAGGCACTGCGCTACAAGCCGGAAGGTCGCGAGTTCTATTCCCGATGGTGTCACTGGAACTTTTCATTGACATAATCCTTCCGGCCGCACTATGGCCCTGAGGTCGACTCAACCTCTAACAGAAATGAGTACCAGGAATATTTCCTGGGGGGTAAGGGCGGCCGGTGCGTAGAGCTGACCTTACCACCTTCACGTGCCGATTGTGAAATCTGGGAGCCTCAACCTCCTGGAACCCTCAGGGTCTGTCCAGGCCTGTAATTGGATTGCTTTACCTTTTTAACAACAAACTGGTCACATTTCACTGCAAAGAATACATTGCATCACCAGTGTTCACTTTCGCCATCCTGTGAGAATGTCGCGAACCTGTTTCGGTCGATATCTGGAGCCATTAAGACAGTCACTCAGAGTGACAGGAGAGAGATGATGACATGTCAAGCTACGTACACAACTAGCGTACGAAGACTTTCTCAGCTGCTGCATTGTTATGAACTTACACGAGCACGTGTAGGGCGCACGTGAATAAAAAAAAAGTCAGACAAAGCTGCACAGAACCGTGGTGGAAGAATATATCTCGAGAACGGACAGCACCTCCCCTGGCAGGGATGCTGTGGTTTCTTCTGTCCCCACCTGGTCGGCCGCATATTTGCAACAAACACGTACTTCAAATCGGTTCTTGATTTATTTAGCTATGCTTTGTCCTCCTCCTGCTTATCCTGAAATGTAGAGAAATTTTTCCGCGTTATCAAGACAGTCGAAGAACAAACGTGTCTCGCAACCAATATGTAAGGGTCAAGGTGAAGCCGGAAGAGTAAAAGCAATACCTTTCATCGTAACACGTCTATAAATCATGTTCTCTTTTATGGAGGTAAGAACAAGCATTGTTTTACAAGAATCTTGCAATCGAGTGCTCAGAAAAAAATTCGGACTTCAGCCGAGGAAGTTAAGTGATAAAGGGCAGTACAATAATGAGAAAATTCGTTAACATGACGGTCAAATCTAGAGATTGGTTTCTGGACGTGAATGAATAGTTCGGATGTGGCAGTCAACACAAAACATAGGTGATTTGGGTTTCATGCCTTCTTGGAAAGCAACCTTTTGGAATATCGTGAAGGATATTACGGGATGACCTTAAAATGAATTTTAGGAACATATATTGTAAGTGTGCGTGAGAGGTATACGTCCTGGCTCAGAACTGTGTGAAAAAGCCAACACTTGTATCGGTGGTGTCGAACATTCACGTTGAACTGTAATAAAGTAAATATATTCACATTATTATATAAATTTCAGTCAACACAACTATATAATAAAAGCATAGGTTAAAGCGACATGTTTCGACTTAAAAAGGAGAACCAATACAACCACAATGGACATAACAACCAGCAGCCCAACCAGTGAACAACGGTCCCAGAAAATAGCACACTAACACACGTCACATCCTTGACCCCCTAATATAGGGTACAATAGTGTAATAGATATGTCACGTGATGTACACGGTACGAATCACAACAAACATTGCGAGCCGTCTGGGATCCCAAATACGCACAGCCACATTGTAAAGAACTTCATGGTTCTTAGCTTAGCCGGACGATGACTTTGTAAGTCGAAACATGTCCCTTTAACCTGTGCTTTTATTATATAGTTGTATTGACTGAAAAAAAAAAATATATATATATAATGAAGTGAATATATAAAATCAATACACAACGGGATGTCTTCGTTCAAACTGTAATAAAGTAAACTAATCCGGTTGTTTAGTTAGCATAATATTCACGGAGTGCGTTCTACTGCTAAAAGCAAGGCTAAGGCTGTCAATCCTGTATCTGAGGTGGTGCAAACACAATTACCTGTGCGGAGAATCAGGTTCGATCCGAGATCAGTTCACTCGGGATTTGTGGTGAACAAAGTGTCATTCAGGCTGGTTGTCATCCCAGCACTTCAGTCTTCTGCTGCCAGCATCATCCCACCAATACTGCACACTCACACTTAATTCACCTACTTACTACCAACGCATAATTTTTTGTGGCATTACAGACCAAATCGGTCCTGAACTGCCGCGTTTTGTGGCTTCTAGAGAACTCTCTCTCTCTCTTCCTTCCTTCACTTCCTTTCTTCCTTCACTTCCATCCTTCCTTCACTTCCTTCCTTCTTTCACTTCCTTCCTTCCTTCACTTCCTTCCTTCATTCATTCACTTCCTTCCCTCCTTCCTTCCTTCACTTCCTTCCTTCACTTCATTCATTCACTTCCTTCCTTCATTCACTTCCTTCACTTCCTCCCTCCTTCGTTTCCTTCCTTCCTTCCTTCCTTCCTTCCTCCCTCCACTCCCTT
>Ga0123357_10004516_pt1 | contig 16359 bp, 9 predicted proteins | sample TergutEmb28metaG_FD_89873 | JGI IMG/M metagenome (GOLD analysis project Ga0123357, IMG submission 89873) | Embiratermes neotenicus P4 segment gut microbial communities from Petit-Saut dam, French Guiana - Emb289 P4 | ecosystem: Host-associated > Arthropoda: Insects > Digestive system > Gut ... | reverse complement strand
GCGGACCACCTACCCGCCCCTCAGGGGCGCCAGAACCAAAGAGATGGGTATCAGTTAGAGCGGGGGGAAGGGGGAGGAGAAGGGAAGCCAGAGGGGGAGGGGGGGGGGTGGGGGGGGGGGGGGGGGGGGGGGGGGGGCGTGGTGAGTGAGGGAATGAATGGGAAGTGAAGTGAAGCAGTGAAGTTATATGGACTGAAGTAAAATACCTAAATTCAGCCAATTAAATTACATGAATAATAATGAACTGAAGTGTTATGTGCATGACAATAAGTGACTGGTACAGCATTTTGTGGAATTAATCTTTCATGTGTGACAGTGTGATATCAAGTCTTGTGATCTGTACAAGTAAATATAGCTGTTAAGTGTCATGTTTCAGTAGCCAAATATTTCATTCTATCCATACTTTGACTTTGATATGAATTCACCTGTCATTAACACTGATTACAATATTCCCTGCATGGAGTTCATCCTGCATCTGAACTGTTAGCTGGTGGCCTCCCAATTCCCCCAGTAATTGTTATGTGCCCTTTAATAATATATTACCTGTGCAAAGGTGAGAGGGTGTGAAGTGCACCTGAGTAGCTGTGTGTGGGAGACCATGCGACCAGTATTACACATGGTTCCTTCTACATGACAATGCCTATACCATTCAACCTTGATAGTACAGCACCTCCTGGTGGAGATCAGCCACCCACTTTCCAGCCATCATTTTTATATTCCCTAAAGTGAAAACTGCCTTCAAATAGGCAGATTTATGGACACTGAGGACCTCAAGAAGAACATCAATTACTGAATAAATTGCAGTTCTTTGGATGCCGCCAGTGACTGTTTGGTGTAACTTTTAGATAGGTACAGCATAGCAGCCCAGAGAGATTGAGTACTTTGTAGGGAATTACAAGTTCCTTCATATTGCATGCATGCTTGTTCTTGTAGACCAAGTGCTGGAACTTTGTTATCATCCATGTGGCTTAGCATGTTCTTGTAGCGCATCGTCATACAATCATAAAAGGAGGTATTTCTTTCTTAAATGAATACTTCCCAGGAGCGTTATTGTAATATCGGTTGTCAGGGATTGTCTAACCTCATCGCTGCAGTTCAGCTCTTGCAGGCAGTTGGTAGGATTGTGAGGAATATAAACAGTAGTGCTGGAGAAGGATGAAAAGGAGATTGCCATTCCATTTGATGATCCATAAAGCAGTTTTATTTGTTACAGGAAACAATGAACCCTAAGGACATCATGACTGATGCCATCCATAACTTCCACCCTCAGTACCAACAGTACACCCAGTACAGCTCTGGTAAGTCATGTTACCAGGATACCAGTTGATTGACTTGCCGAGCAGAACGTGAACTGCATGAGAGGGAAATGAGTATTGTATGTCCGTAATGTGTTTTATCATTTACTCATTTGCTTCACAGCTGTCAAATGATGACAATGGCCAAATTTACTGTATAATTTTTGTTTGCTGGTGTTAAAATAATTTTGCAAGCTTCTAAACTTTAGAAATGCACATAGATGTATAAAAGTATCTTATATTATAAACATAGAATGCTGTTTCTCCTTAGTATTGTTATAAACATATGTAGCTTTGGCCTGATGGGCATTAATCAGTTTTAAATAAATCATGACTGTGCATTGAGCTAATTAGCTAAGATAAAGACACCAACAAATGCACATATATGTATTAAAGTATCTTATCTTATAAATGTAGGTAGCATATCTGATTAGGTTATTGCACGATCATGCATTATTTAAAACTTTTTTTCTTCTTCAGTTTAATTATCTCGCTTCATAAATGTTTGTTCAGAATTAACTTCTTAGCATGTGATTTGCTTTCATATGTGAATGCATGCATTTTATACTATGATTTCTTCTGTTCTGTGTTGTGTTTTGTGGCCTAACAAAATGTGACTGAATTAACTTGAATACTCATAGCAGGCAGCAGACCGTAAGTGAGCATTATCAGTGTGCTGTATCTACTGGTTTGTAGTTGCATGTTAGCATGGACCAGACTGGTTGTACTGTGGCACATACTATAATCAAGCATAGTTTGGTTCATGAATGGGATGAACAGCTGGGACAGTTTATTAGATTGTATAGTTCTTGATTTAAGATGGCAATAACTTGCTCTTTTGAGCAGGGTGTAGCAAATTTTAAGCTTTATAAGCACTTATATATTAATATTCCCCTTTTGCACTTTCTGTATGCATTTTCTTATGCAATCTATTGCTGCAAACCAGGAAGAGGTGAGTATTTTGAGGACACAGGATTACAGGTTCTCACAGCGGTGTTGAGGTCTAAGTCTAGTGCGATGTCAACAGATCAGTAGTTACCAACATTTCAAAGGATTATTGTGCCTTCATCTCTGCACAGACTGCTTGACCCTGAGGATGATGAAGGCACTACAGTTCTTCAATAACTATTTACCAGCTGACACAGTGTAACATCCCAGTAGGTTACTGTTAATATGATATGGATGTGTTAGTACGTCTCTGTCTTGAAATATAGCAATCGTGTTGCTACTCACAGAGCTTCACAGTGTCCTTTTATAAACAATTGTGGCACGTATGTAACATGTTTTATAAAGGGAAGGCGCAGAGTATGTGGTGTGGATAGGTAAGTCCAATTTTGTATTGCTTACAATTGCAAATATCATACTGTTGCTGCTGATCCTCCCACTGGTGCCAGTCATGTTAGTGAATGGCTCTGCATATCTGATTCCAGAGTTTCCATAGTTATTGCCTCCAAGCTGGAAGTTAAATGTAGACTTCATTCAGCTGCAGTCTTCTTGTTTACGCCCTTCAAAAATTGCCTAATGAAGGATGAATTATGAAAGGTGTATTTTTGTATGTTTGTAGTGGATTAAGGTGTTCTTGCCTTGCCTTGTCAGAAGTTATATTATTGTAAGTTGTAGGAAATAAAATTATGGAATTGGGATGACCCCCCCCCCCTCCCCATGGCATAGAATTCATACCAAATTTTGGGAATATTGGTCATCTAGTTCAAACGGTAATGCAGCAGAAGTATGGCATGGTGGAGTGGGTTGGGGGAAGAGGGGCAGCGTGGCAAGTCCTCTATTTCCTTTAAAGAAGAAAACCAGGCTAGCAAAGGCATGAATGGTAGGGTAGTGACATGGTGCATCATAAGGAAGTAGAGGCAAGGGTTTTGCTTGGGGTAAGATTTTGTATTGTGATAATGAATGTGTGCATTTAATTAATGGCTGGTAAATTTTTGACTAGTTTAACAACTATCACCTTTTGAAGAAGTACAAGTTAGTTGGCAAAAGGAATCCATAAAGAAATTAGGTATTTGCAGCTCATGTATGTGTCATAATGATGTGTATATATAGCTTTGCTGCTGTATGCTTTTTGCAGCTTATCCATAGATTTGAGCTTTTAGAGCTGAAGTTGTTGACTTGCATTTTTTCAGAGGTCAGTACGAATCTGCCTTATGAGAAGCTTTGAGCATTAAAAACTGCTGATACTGAGAAGATGAAAATTGTCAGATCGTGTCGCCTGATACTGAGGCAGAAGCAAGCACAAGTGTTGCATGATGTGGCAGTGTTGTGAAAGCATGTGCACAGATAAATTATTGGTTTTTGCATTTTACTTAAGCATACAATAAATCTGGAGGGTCAGTATCGTGAAGATGATATGAATTACTAAGGTGAACTCGTTGTTTTACATTCATTGCTGGATCTGCAATGTGCAAATTAATGTGGTGAATAATTATAATATTTTTGTATTCATTGTGTATTTGTAGGAAATAATATTTTTTACATGTAGGGACTATATACCTGTCCATATATAATTCTGGAAATAGTTTTTTATGTTTGGTTAAGTAGGTCTAATAGTTCATTAAGTATCATTTTCACTGTTAATTTAATTTTATTAATTATATATGTGAATGGAATAAATGTGGCATTGTTGGTACAGTGTATGTTTCCTTTGTGTGTACACAATGTTTTGCATTCTGCTTGCACCAGTCATCACGTGGAAGACAATGCATGCTGTTCAAATTTCGGTAGGTTCATTTGTGTTCGCCTCACACTGAACACTGTGTTTTGCCATTTAGTAGCATGTTAATGTGTTTTTATTGTGAATGATATGCTTTTTCTAGAGACCAGTGAAAAATTAATTTAGGTCTACTTCTCTGCTTAAATACATGTCAAAATTTGATGAGGTGAGCCAGTATGCACAAATCCTGTGCGCCAGGTCACCATTGCAACAATTGTGTGTGGTGGCACCTAGAATTTTGAGGCGACTCTTATCCCGTGTGCCAGGTCACCATTGCAACAATTGTGTGTGGTGGCACCTAGAATTTTGAGGTGATTCTTAGATTACTGAAAAAGTTTTGCATCCCTGAGGTAAGCAATATGCTTATGACGTAGAAGAGAACTGTAAAATTATGCTGATGGTGAGACAGTAGCAGGTTTTTGTTCCACACTTTTTAAATTCTCACATTTTGGTAGTGATTCAATGTGTGCTGTCTGCAGTGTGTTGGAGACCCTTCCCTAAACTTTGCTGCCTCCTGTCTTCATCACAGTGCTTTTCAGGTACCGTGTACTGATAAATTATCAAAGCAGTGGTCTTGGAATTTTGCTGTATCCATGTACCAAATCTGCTATCAGTTTCTACTAGTTCTGTACGCATGTCACACACAGTACCACAGTGCTGTGTCAGATACTGAGGTTCTGCAGAACAAGTACTTACATTAGTGATTGTACACTGGATGTGAGAATGAAAGAATAAAGTAAGAAGATTGAGATGAGGATGAAAAGTGACTCGCTGGGGGCTGGACAGTCCTTGTTTCAAATCCCAGTGGGGAGCGACACCTGCATGCGTCCAGACTGACCCTGCCCCCCTCGGCCCCTGTACAGTAAGTACCGGGTCTCTTTCCTACAGGTAAAGCGGCTGGGTTGTTTTGTTCACCACCGACTCCTATCTAGCGCCAAAGTGAAAGAAAGAGTAGAGCTATGCCTCTATTCCTCCTCAGGGCCTTTATGGCTTTTTATAGGGTGAACTTTAATTTTTTACTTTTTGAGGAAGCAAATAGCATAATTTATGTAATAATTAAACCTTTAAATCAGAGTATATGCTGCAAGATTAATTTATCACAAGGATAAACATCTTGGAACTCATGCTACTGCAAAAAGTTCGATTTTCTTTGGTGCTAAACAGCTCCACAAAAAAGTTTTATAGAAGCTATCAGAGAGATTGAGAGATCTGTAATATTTGTTGTGTATGCACAGTTTGTGGCCTACATATGCATTTTTCACAGAAATGCAGATCTTTGTGTAAATGTCACATGAACAGCTGTTTCTTGATGCCACTTATCTTAGAACTGGGCTATCACTAAAAAGTGAAAAGCATATGATAACGATGACCACCACCACCTCATCCTCCTCATCCTCTTCTCCTCTTCCTCCTTATGCAAATTTTCAGGTTGTAGAATTTCATGAAATTTTTGTGTGGTCTTGTGGGTGATGAGTGACTTTTTAGAATTGATTATTAATCAATGGAGAAACAAGTTTACACCGCAGTGTCTCACTCTCGGGGGTTTCAGTGAAATTTCATTCATTCATTCCTTCATTAGTCTGTCATATGACAGATCCACAGCTTCTTCCAATGTGAGTACTATTCAGTGCTTCCAATTTCAATTTTCAGTACCTTCTTGTTGCCTTAAGATCATTCAGTATCTGCTTATGTCATCTTTTTCATATTCATGTCACTTCTTCCTTCAACAACATTTTGTAGAGGGCAGTTCGTACACAAGATGTGACCATTCCACTTAGCTGTCCTTTTTACTTTATGTAGGATATTCCATTCAACCTTGACTCTTTGTAATACTTCTGCATATTTCACATGATCAGCTGAATTGATCTCCAGCCCTCTCTGGCACCACATTTCGAAACTTTCCAGGTATTTCTCTTACATTTTCTGAACTGTCCAAGTGTAAATATGTTGCTCTGAAACCTAATTGTAAAAGTCTGTTTTATCGGTCCACAAGGCGAATGAAAAAAGGTCATATATCAGTGTGGGTCACTGGTTGAATTATGCCCCTCTTAATCAAATGAAAAGATTTTGTAGAAATTACCTGTAGAGGAACAGGAAAGGGCCCTTACAGCAGGACGTTTATGAAGGTTATGGGGTTGTATACAGTGATAACATTGCTTTCCTTTAAGAAACAGTATAATTGTCTTGAGTTCCTGCTACATGATGCAGCCCATACATTTTCTGAAGGTATGCATCGGACTTCTAAATTTTAAAGCTTATTGTTGAATACAGTGCACCCAAAAATTTATATAGGCTCATAAGTAATACGGGTTTTATAGGTATTATATTTAGTTCATATTTTAATATTATTAACCCTTGCTGTTATATTTGTAGAATCTACTGCTGTCAGATACAGACAGCTGTATCTGGCAGTATTCAGTGTACGTGGTGCAGCTACATTCAGCCGTAGGCACATACTGTTTTGAACAATATACCATTTGTATGTTGTAGTTTACAAATATGTTTTACAAATATGGCTGAATGTAGCTGAAACATGTAGGGTGGATGTTTGTTATATGTAGTTCACTTATGCAATGGCAGCCCATTTTAAAAATATAACAAGACGTATGAGAGTTTAATGTAACATTGTGGCATGTTTGCATAACTATAGTTGCAGTGGAAATGCAGCAGTGTGTTCTGTGCAGATTGTTGAGGGATGTCTTTTTCAACAATATTATAATATCAAGGGTTGCACAATAATGCTTTCATAACAAATTGGTGTTACTGGCAAAGATAAAAGATCCTTAGGTCTTCAGGTAACGTGCCTGATGTTTTTGTCTGATTTTAACCAAATGTAGAAGTCCCAAGGAAATCCAACCTGTGGAACCATGCTGATAGCATGCAGATATACAGACATAACAAAACTAAGAGGTGCTTTTCATGATTACATGAATGCACCCCACCATAGTGCGCGCGCACACACACTCACACCTCGGTATGTTCCTGGAATGAGCAGGTATAACTGCACCATTGTACCTTTGCATATGTATCTATATGTCCTCAAATTGTGTCTACATATTTATATTTTCCTGTTGTTATCCTCCTTATGCTCCCTATTGCTGTGAGCAGGAGAAAGATATGAGATGCCACTATCAGCTTGTTTGAGTAGTTGAATAATCTGTATTGTTAGGTAATGGCGTGGAAGGCTGAAATGGGGAAGTACAGTGATTCACACATGATCAGAAGAGCAGCTACAAAACAGAAGGAAAACACAGTTTGAGATGAGCATTCTGGTCTTCTGGGATTTGACTCTGTGTCTTTGGATGAGAGGTTCTTGACATTTCAAATGAAAGCAGCAAGGCCCTTCATAATCTTCAGAACCACTCATCCAGTGTTACAATGTCATATCCCACAAAATCACAGCAGTGTGGAAACCTAAAAACTTGCAAATTGTAAGATCTTTGTTCTTAAAATTCGTATTGTGGGATGTGTGCCCTTGTGGTGTGATAGACAGACAGACATATCCTCCAGCACAGAGGTGAAGCAAGTACCATGCATACATTGCAGGCAGAATATATAAGAATGGTTTTTGGATGAATCTTAGTATTGCTATTGGACACTTAAGCTGAAGTTTTGTAAATGAACGGTAATAATGTCGAGAACTAGTTCTACTCATCACTTGACTCCATCTTCAGGGTACATGGGATCACATCCCAGAATTGTAGTATTGGGCCATGTTTTCCATTTACAGTTGATTTTTGCATGAAAAACAACTTCTGTCCTTAGCCATTTTGTTTTTCAAGAGGCTCTTAGTTATGCTTGTGGCATTGTAAGAGAATAGCACTCCCACTGATTGAATGAAATTATGTATTTTCTTCTTTGTCAGCTATTCAATGTAACAGACAAAAGTGAATGATATGTGCCTTATCATGCTTTTGGTTAGGAAGGTCACATCGAGGAATGAGAATAGGCAGTTATGATCCTGATGACCCAACACAAGGAGGTGGAGGAGGAGGAGGGGGAGGAGGAGGACATGCGACTTCACGACGGCATAGTTCCCTATCTAACCAGCGGGTCTCCACCATCAGCCAGAATTATAATGAGAAAACAATGCTGCTTAGCTCAGATGATGAGTTTCAGTAATTTGGATTTTGTATAACCTGTCTGCCAGGGTGCTTACAGAAATCTTACCGAGTCAGGTTCTGCTTGCTTCTGTGATCATGCCACTTCTGGAACACGATAATACAAAGCAACCAGACAGCTTTATCAGTCACTGGTGTTTCGTTATGATACATTCTTTTTTCACCCACTCTTCTGGAATGCACACTTTTCCAGTTCTGCTGGTGATTCATTTCTGTAAGTGGCCATGGTAATGCTTGTCTTTAACATTGTTCTTAGAAATAGGAACTGGAACAAGCTTCAACAGTATTTCCCAGACAGAAAGTAAGTAATGTTAAAGATATTTGTGACTCCTGCAACCATGTGTTTCCATTCTCAAAATTCCCACAACAAACACGTTGGTTTTATGAATGTTAAACAATTCTTTGTTTTTGTTTCCAGTTATGTTTCTTAACTCAGATATGTGATACATGTATATATAATATGCAACTGATTACTTAATGTATTATAGTACTGATTGTTTAATACATATTTTTGTAGGTATTAGAGAGTGGTACAGCACCGTTACAGTTAAACTGTGCTAATTTAACATGCTGAATGTTGGAGACAGCATTTACTTCCAGTGAAAGTGTAGTGGATGATGCAGTATGACATTCTGTGTGTGTATTATGGTGTTTGGGTAATTATCCCTGTGAACCAAGAAGTGTAAGAGATGACCACACCTAAACTTAGTGTTCGTTGTCACAACCATAGTGTAGTAAGGTCTGGTAGTTTCAGGTACCCCCTTGTAAGCAATAGTGTTGCTAAAATTTTGCAATGAATAGATTAACAATGTTCTGTCATCACAAGAAACCTGTAGTGACCTTTTGCCACATCAGCAAAGTGAGCTGTGTTTATTTTACAGCCACTTTTTTGTGTCTTTTGGAAACTGAAGTTTTTCAGAGTCATCAAATCTTCAAGTGTTCAGTTGTCATTACATATGTCATAGTTCGGTATACTGCATTTGATTGAGTTTGATTTTAACTGCTAGTGCCAATATGTTTTGTGTGACATTCAGATTGTAGATTTGAGTTGGCCATAAATATTGGACAGCATCTGTCATTGTGTACCATACTTCACTTGCTCTCTCTTTTGGCAAGTCAAAGACCATGTTTGAAGTTCAACATATTCTTAACATTTAAAAAATTTTAGTGTTGCTTCATTATCGTGCCTGACTGTTCACTGTTTGTCCGTTTTGGTTGACAGTGCTGGATAGTATCTGACATTGCCAACCACTTTTTTTTTTTCACAAGTCTCCTTTCCACTTCTCTTGTTGAAATCATTATATTTCTAATTACGTTTACTTTAATATCTTGGGGCCTTTTCTCAAGCTACTAAATACAGAACATCAGATGATACACTGGTATAAAAATCTGTTCTGACAACAAAAACTTTAAAACAAAATGGTATCTGACAGTCCCCTCCCTTGCTCTATAGAAGTGGATGAAATGTTTGGTAAGATGACAGATTATTTCTGATATAGGTTGGTGTATACATTGAACAAAATGGTTAGTTTTGTTAGATGTGATGTTCTGACATGGTGGCTGTCTGGTATGTGAGGGTGTGTAGTCTTGTAGACAGGTACAAGACCATGATCATAAGGTGGTGGAGGTAAAATTGTCCCAGTGCATGCCTTGAAGGCACATAAGAGGAGCTTCTGAACACCTGGGCACCAGATGATTGAGAAGCAGTTAACTTCATAGTCCAATGGCCTTAATTATCCTCAGTGGGAAAGAATCCCCATTTACCATTGAGTGGAGGCTTGATGGATCCCAGGGTTGGTCTGAATGTTTTGGAGAACAGAAAAAGTCTCTTTGACCTGCCACAAATCAAACCCCATGCCCAGTGCTTAGTCTAATTGCTATGCTTGTCTCGACCTCTCATTATAATGTGGTTTCAGACATAATTGTAATATAATGTAAGTCATTTATTGTCATGAGAAGGCAGTATTAAAAGAGAAAGTTCATTTCCAAATATACATATTTGTGTGTGCGATGTTATTAGATGTCACGTTAATTAAGATGAAGTTCTGTGTATCTGCAAGTGTTTCATGTTCAAAACCACGTAGCGAATTTTGTGATACAGGAGACTTATGCCCAGATTTGTTAGGCAGAGATTATTTTGGCTGAAAAAGGTCATACCTTGCATAGGAATGTATGGTTTCTGATCTGTATTTTATAAAATGCATGATACAGCACATCATAACATTGATATCTTTGCTGTTCTGGGATATTAAGCAGTGCTGATTGGTAGATATTTACCAAAGTTTTGGGACAGCCTGTCAGTCCCATCTTCAAGGGTCATGCAGTCCAAGCTAAGTCCTTGGAGAAGATCACTCTTTATTGTAGGTGTCTGAATAATGAGCGCCAAGATATCTATTTTACCATGGTGATGAAACAAATTGTCATCGTCATTTCTCAGACAGCAACATTACTGAAGGTCAGATGGTTCCTTAGCTTTTAAAGTGTGCATGCAACTCACAGACATTAATTTTTCATACATTTGCCACAGGAACCAGAATAGCATAGTTGGTATAGTGACTTTTTTGCTACAGGTTGGACAATCCAAGGTCTGATTCTGGCCAAAACAAGAGATTTTTCTCTCCTCCAAGTGTCCAGACCTGCTCTGGGATCCACCCAGCATCCTGTTCCAGGGTATCAGTGGTTCTTGCTGTAGGGGTAAAGTGGCCAGGGTGTGTAGTTTACTGCTCATCTATATAGTGCTGAGATTAAGAATGACTGGAACTATGCCTCTGCTTTCCCTATATGTCTTTGTGGCGTAGACAGAGACTACTAGTTTTACTCTTTACTCCAGAAAATTCTAGTCTCTGCACTCCCCCTTCGCATTGGGCCAAACCCATCAGTGCCGCAAGTATCCACCCTGAACTAGCCCCTCTGCAAAGAACCTTATCTGCTAGTGGTTGCAGTACAACAGGTTCATTTTCAACTTAGTATTATGTTCCATATCCATGCATTAAATGCACGCTTGTAAAATATGTTTCAACATATTTTTTTAATCACCTATTTATGTACAGGGTAGCCAGGTCAGAGTGTAATTCCGTATTTAGTGGGCTAGGGAGTGACTTGTCAGTTGGGAGAATGGTTAGAGGAGAAGGTGCTTGGGTCGTAGTATGAGGATACGTTTTGATGAGGTACGAGGGGAAGTGAGGGTTGTGAGTTTGTAGAGGAGACCGTTGACCCATACAATGTCGAATGCCTTAACCACAACCAGGAAATCTGCGCCTGTTAGTCGCTTCTCGTCAAAGTTCCTGGACACTCATTCCACTAGGCGGGCGAGTTGTAGTGCGGTGCTGTGTTTGGGTGTGAACCCAAACTGCTCATCGCGCAACAGTCCGCGTGCACTCACTTCGTGGAGTATCCTGGAGCGCAGGATTTTTCAAACAGTTTGCCAATCGTGTCTAATAGACTTATGGGTCGGTAAGATGAGGGCAGTGCCGGGTCTTTACCAGGTTTCAAGATTGAAAACACACGTGCGTGCTTCCAACTCGCCGGGTAGTACTGAGTTCGATAGATCGCGCGACTAGAAGGGAAACGGCACTTAGTGGAAGATGTTTCAAGACCCTATTTGGAATACCGTCTGGGCCTGGTGCTTTGCCGACTTTGAGGCCCCGAATGGCATCTTGAACTTCCGTGGGGTTGGTTAGCTTGGGCTCACTTGCGGGCGCAAAAGAGTATGCTCGCATCGCCTCATTAACCACCTCACTGACTGCCGGGACCGACGGATCGTTTACCGGCTGAAATTGAGCCTCCAAACTGTCCGCAAGGGCTTCGGCTTTCTCGGAGTCCGATAGAGCTAGCCCCCTGGTGTGACCAGGGGAGGTGATGGAGTAGGGATTCTCATCACCCGTCTAGCCATCTTCCATAGTGACTGGTCTTCTGGATCAAGGCTTTCCAGTTTGTTGCTCCACTGGTCTTTCCTCTAATCGTTAAGTTGGTTGGTCACTGACCTATGCAGGCGGTTGACCTCAGCTTTTAAAGCGGGGTCCCTAGTGATTTGCCACTGCCTCCTTAACCGGTTGTTCAGGTGTATTTCATATTGAATACGAGCCAGCAATTCTGCTGGCTGTCGCTCAGAAGGCCTCCTTTTATTCTGAGCTCCAGTGGTCTGCCTGTTCTGCCATTGTTTAGTTAGCGGAGTTGGTAGGCGTGGCTAGTAGAACGATTACCCGTGGCAGAGGTGCCGGAATGGAAAGCGGTGCTTGGTTTTGAAGGAGGGAGAGAAAGAGCGAGACTAGTGAGAGGGAGACTTGCTGTGAGGGAAGACGGAGAACTGAACAGTGGAAGGAGATGTGCTATCATGTGGGTGTTCCCACACGTTTTTACCGGTGTGCATTCATTGGTTCACTATATAATTGTAAAAAAAAAGGGGGGGGGGGCGTTTTCAACTCACTGCAGCGGTGGGACCCCTAAGCAGTATGCCATGCCAATGGCCTTACCGTCTGTCATCCAAAACAGTTAATTTGCATAACATTGATGCAGGAGGCATCCCAGAATTCATGTTCTGTCCCTGAGTATGAAAACCTTGTGTCTGTTTAATGTTGCTGAGTGTGGAAATGTGTACATTGGACGAAAGGATTATTCTATCACTGCCATGGTTATGAAGTGCCACCATCATGCAGGACTACAACTGGAGAAGTCAGCTGTAGCAGAACTCAGCTCTGACCTAGGTCATTCATTGCATTCGGCTCAGCAAGAGCAAACTGGCTAAGAAATCCGGGCACCATTACTTGCAAGGGAAATAATTGGGATCAAGCTGCACCTCAACAACACAAACACCGAGAGAATAAGTTTTTCTCGAAGATATTGCGGACGCTTTTTATCTATGTCCAGAAGGAAGAAACTTTTGTCCCAGGACAAGACAGTCACTTTGCCCTGTCATAACAGACTTCTAATTAACCATAGTGATAGGACTTCCTTTTCTCAATTCCCAGACCTCTGTGGTCCTGATAATGGTGGTCTGTTTCTCACTTTCTGTACCTTCTGTCACTGTACTGTAGCCCTTATTCACACTTTTAATCTCCCTTCACCGTGAAGAGTGCCGTCTTTATGTTTCTCGATTTGCATGTCTTTCATGTCATAAATATTGCATCCCTGGAAAGGACAATTTTTAGCACTTGGTTGTCACATGTCTTGTTTATGATTCCTGTTGGCTCCAAGTCTGCTGTGACTGGCCATCTTCCTTGCAACTGTGTATAACCTGACCACATTCTTATCCTGCCCACCATATCCCTTAAGACAGAGGTATGAGTTAATGCAATGTCACAATCTGCAGTCACCAAATCTGAAAGCCTATATACAAGGTATTTTAAAGACCAGAAAATATAAATTACAATAGATGCATAAACTTACTTTTTCTAATTCTTGTCTGATGGCACATTTAAAATCATTGTATAATAAAAGTTTGACTGCTTTAGGAAAGTGGACAAAATTTCTGGGTACAGAACATTTTCCTTGTGAAGGAAGAGGGCCTCTCACATTTGAATGCGACAAAAATAGTCAGCTGACTAACTGCTGTGATAAGAGAAGTCTCTGCTGACTTCCTCTTTGTAAACTTCAGCTCACATTCATTATATATGTCATATTTCATTCATTTATTGTGTAGATTCATGTGGTGGATTTGAAAAAAAAAAAAAAGTGGTTACCTGTGCTAGAAAAAAATGAAACTGGGCAATGAAGCAAGCCAATCACCTACATATGTGTTGGAAAGGCAGACTACATGTCTGCAGAGATAAACTTAAATTGGTTCTCATCTTGTAACACATTTTGATGCTGCACCTAGCAAATGACATGCATAGGTACTGTAATTTTTAATGATAGTGTGTCTTATGGCCATTAATAATTTTTATAAAAAGACTGTCAGGTTCCTGAGGATGGTGACAGTCCTTTGAAACACGCAGGCTCACATACTTGAAAGTAAATGTAAACTAAAATTCTGTAATATGCTTTGTTGGTATTTTTTCATATCATACGGTTGTGTCAGTTTTGGTATAATTTACTGAGAGTAATGGCATTGTTTCACATAATTGATGGAACTGTACTCAGTTGTATGATTGACCCTGTACAGCTGAAGCATCTGCTCATCATAACCTCTGGTAATGTCTTATTTCTTGCCTTACGTTTATGATGTGTGTCATTTCTGCCATTCCTAAACTCTATATATAGTACAACTGTTTTTATCTTAAAATATTCCTGTTTGTAAAAGTACATGGCAACGTCCATTGACCCACTGGTCTGTTTATGATTGCCTTATGTCTGTGTTGTATCATGCAAATGTGTCAGTCTTTACCCTGCTTTACATCTCCCTGCTCCCTGCATTTGGGCTTCAATCAGCAGTACAAGAAATTATACCAATTTTTAATTGCTGATGCATTTTTTTGTCTAATCATTTTTGCTTGCATGTCCTTCAGAACTTTGACAACGTGCAGTCACAGGCAGTGTACCTGCACAATTTTGTGTGGATGCTGTTCCACTGAAGCATGTTCTCAGGTTCATATTGGAGGTAGGTAACAATATAATAAAGAGATGTATGTTGATCCTGTTCATGAATTCAGGCACCACACAGAAGTGGGCTGTGTTGCTGATGTTTGGGGGGAACAAAGCCTCCATCTTCAGGAACAAGGTGGGTGGGTTGTGTAAGTGGTTAATTTACATAGGCCGGCAATGTTCCAGACTCAGGAATGTGGAACTAGACCTGGCTTGTGTCAACAGGAATAATGAACAGGGAATTGTGACCATGTACAGCTTTAGCACCAGCACTGGACTATTGTGAAGCCTTAAACCATAACAAAAGTTGTGTGCAAATGTGTTACACTACTGGAAGATACTCAAAATATCCATGTGGAAATGCCATTAATTATAGACACTTGCTTTACAAGTTCATATGTATTTTATGAAACTTGTATTTTTGAAGAAAACAGCTTTTAATTTTCTGTCTTTCACTTGCTGTACGATGTATGAAATTAAACAAATAAGTAAAAAGATTCTCTCTGAATATACTTTCTTGATCTGTTGGTGCCGCAACATCTTCTGTTGTAACCTTAAGAGACACCTAATTTTTCTGACATGGTGTAATGATCAAAATGGAGTTAAAAAGCACCCAATTCAGCAGCATCGTATCAACATTAACAAATTTTGGCCTGATTAAATAAACCCTTTTTGCATGTCAAATTGCTAGAATATTGACAGTAGTTTGTATCCAACATCTCCATACTCTTATCAAACAAAGTTTGATTCAGAACTCATACATCTGGTTGAATGCGTTCATTTTTACAAGCACATCCTAAATACACAGTTTAGTTCTGGGTAAGCTCCATACTGAAATTCTGCAAAATGATGTTACAGCATTGTTGGAAATTGTATTTTGAAGGAATTTATCTTATGCTACTGACAATTTAATTAAAAGAAAATAAAAGGAAAATAAATCTTAACTAGGGCGAAGGTGAAGTAAATCAGTGTTTGTCATGTTTCAAGCAAGAAGGTTATTGAATTTCTGATCTTGTTTTACATGGTACACCTTATGAGTACCCCAAAGTTGAAATGTCTGAGTCTTTGCCAAGAAGACCATGTGGCTTGAGCAGAGGATTTTATAAATATCTTTTTCTTTTACTTTGATAATTTCAGATTGTTCCAACCACTTTTCACTTCAGTACTAAGTGGCAGTGACTGCAGAAAATCACAACCCAGATACTTTCCGTCCAAAAGGAAAAACCCACTGCTTACTGAATGTTAGGCTCAGTGTGCCTCAGAGCCAGTCTGGACATTGTGGAGAAGAAATAAAACTCTTACCCGGGTCATGTCAAGCCTTCGTATCTTTATGAGCATCTTTTGTGATCCTGTTCAATAAGCATTATAGCTTGTTCAGCAAAGTGGCAGGTAAATTGTCCCTAAGTGTGGAAGAGCAGCAATAGCATTTTCACACTGCCAAAGCACAGAAAATGAACATCGTCAAACACGTAAGAAACAAGTACAGAAGTGATTATAACCGGTGGGAACAGTTCTTTAGTTAGAAGGTCCAAAATCGTTTTCTGAATTGTAGCAATACATATGTTTCCGAATGAGGGTTGTCCGAAGCATCTGGTAAGAGATACAAGGGTCAGTTGAATAGCAAAGAGAAGGATGGTTACAGGGCAGAGAGTGAGAAAGAGACAAGTAGAGGTTAAAATAGGATAGAAGGTGCGGTAAGCAT
>Ga0123357_10004515_pt1 | contig 16359 bp, 8 predicted proteins | sample TergutEmb28metaG_FD_89873 | JGI IMG/M metagenome (GOLD analysis project Ga0123357, IMG submission 89873) | Embiratermes neotenicus P4 segment gut microbial communities from Petit-Saut dam, French Guiana - Emb289 P4 | ecosystem: Host-associated > Arthropoda: Insects > Digestive system > Gut ... | reverse complement strand
GGGGGAGCGGGAGAGAAAGTGAGAATACAAAACACAGAGACCTGCTTTGTGACTGTGAAAGTGTGAATGCAATAGGTTTACTAGATTTTCTTATAGCTACTGTAATTCCACGACTACTAGAGTGTATAAACAAATTCAAATAAATTTGAAATATTGTTGTAACTGCTTTGATTGTGCCGTTTGTACACATTACTGCTTGTAGATCAGTAATCATTTAATATCATTGATGATAATCACTCATTCACTTACAGCTAGGAACACATTATATGCTGGAACGAAGAAAAATTTCTTAGATTTGAGATGCTCACAGTGGTATTTATATCATGATCTTCTGGATTTTGACACCACAGGCTTTGGTAGGTAGGGTCGTTTACTCAGCAGAGCAGCTGTGATGGGCTTGACCATATCAACACAAGGAGAAGTCAGACTATATGATGTTTATGAACAATAACCAATGATTTATTCCAGTTAAAAATAATTAGGCTGACATGCCATCGTGCAAAAGAAACATTTTGCAGAGACAGAGCCGTACATTTTTGACAGGACCCATATTTTTTCTGTACACAGTTTGGAGGTAGAAGACCCCCCCCAGTTCAAAGCTGTTCTTGTCAGTAAGGAACAACATGTATAGAGATTTCAGCAGAACCTCAGGACAAACTATGGATGTGGCAGATTTATTCAGAACATCAACACCCACCTACCAAACTGTACAATGTCTACTCAGAAGACTGTATGCTGAAAAAAAGAAACTGCTGATTCTTACTGTGGTAAGGAAACACAGATGAAATGGAACATGGGGGGAGATTTGTGGTGTCATGATGTTTGTATTGTGGATGATCCTTGAAGCTTGTGTAGCTGAAGTTGGGCATGTGCTTTATTTCAAGTTTTCTTTGGTGAAGCATATTTTTCAAAATTAAAAGCAAATATTATGAATAGGTTAATTGATATACTTCCCTGGGATGTGACTTGTTTTATGATAAAATGCAACCTTGGTTTTGTGAGTTGCTCTCCGGCAGGCATGTCAGACATTTTTCAGAAGAGCTAGTTGTCACCAGAACAAAATTATAAGATATTATGAGGTTCTTTTGATGAACACAGTACAGACTCAGCGTCCATGATTAATTGGAGCAAATTAAACATGAACATCAGTATCCATCTTAAATATAAATTTCCTATTTGGTTCAACAACTTACGAAATATCAGTAAAAAGAATACAAAATAAGCCCAGAAAGCATGAGAGTTTGTTTCTAATACAAAAATATTTTTGGAAACATGTGATGTTTTAGCTTCACGTTAATATATATGTTGTACTGATCAAACAAATATCAATGATAGAAAAACTTCACGGTGGTGTTTCTGATGACGCACGTCTCTGGGGATGTGACACTGTGTCGGGTGAGTGGTTCCTGACATTCTGAAGGACTGTGGTACCTTCATCTTCAAGGGTCAAACAGTACAAGAACAAATATACGTTATATTGGGCAGGATGAGTTACAAGTTGTGCTTCCTCATGTACCGCCTCACCCAGAAGGCGAAGATACTATGATTGATACAAACACGAGAAACCACTTTTTGTTTTTTTAATGTTTTGTTGACCGTGCATCCTTGTATAATCTTGTAAATAAAGCCAACTTGGTGCACAATTTTCATTCCACACTGCATACCAGACAGTCATCCATACAGAATAACAAGTACCAAGTGTTGCATAAATACCGTTGTTTCTCCTGATGATGGGCAATTAGTCACCCGAAACATGTAGAGAAATGAAATAAACATACTAAGAAAAATTGTGCAAAAAGTTGACTTTATTTACAAGAAACCGCTTGCTCAATAACACATTGTCATATCCCAGGAGAAAGGAACTCATTACTATGGTCTTCATTAGCATTATGTTTCCATTCATTTCGCTGTGCTATCATTCCTGTCCTGCAACGTGGTGAAGTGTGAACCTCATCTAAATATTACATATTCAGTTCCCACCTCACAGTTAACTGGGTCTCCATTACAGCAACCAGCACTTCAGTGCCAATTATCATGAGAATCATTAAATGTTGTTGCCTGTACTCACAAACTGATATGCCTGGTAAGCACATTGTAACTGTCACTGATGGGCATCACAGTAACATGATGTTTGTCTGAACAACGCACAAAATCAAGGTTTCTAAAGTGGACAGCTGTCTTATACTTACTTGTCCAGTACACTATGTGTTTTTCCATGTTTTATGGGTGCTTGCATCTTGTAGCGTTTGTTTAGGTTCCTCTTGCAGGAGTTCCCCATCACATCACTGTAAAGCTCATGCTACGAAATACGACTCACAAATCCAAGTTAATCACTGCTGTGTCTAGGACTTTCCCGAAAATAGCTGATACTGAAACATTAAAAGAAACAAATTAACAGTGGGATATTAACCTCAGAATACAGTACAGAGACAGTCACATCTATCTAAGGAAAGATCGTAAATAACATCACACTTTACACGACAAATTCAGTACCACTTCATTACTATGCTCTTCAGTAATGTTCTGTCTAGCACTGTAGTTTTGCTATCTGTCTCAGCATTTTGATGACTATGTAAATCAACAAGATTAAATAACAAACATGCAGCACATCTGGCACAGAGTGAAAAATTATGTTGAATTTTGATGGGAAAAGAGTGTGGCAATAAAGTGCTTATGGGAGGCAGGAGTAAGTGGGAAACAATATAAAAATGGACATTGGTCGCTTTTTCATGGTCAACAGAAAAGTTTTATTGATGATAGTACAGGGAAGATGAGTGCAGCCTGAGATGTGGCACAGTGTTGTTGGTGAGCAGTTACTGGCATTTCAAAGGATTGTATCTGACTACTTTAAATACAGTAAAACTTAATTCTGTAAACAGTTTTAACCACATGTATATAAGATAAATTGATAAAATTGATACATTTGTAACACAGTCTTTATAAAATGTCCTATATGCAAAAGGAGAGACATTTTTTGAGTATTACTTCATGTTAACGAATGTTTTGACTAGTTCTATATGTATATATTGGAACTGTATATGTATTGAACTATACATGTTGCGACCAGTACTGTATCCACTGACCATGTACCAGTAATGGAGTATAAAATTATCAGTAAGTGAATGAATGAATGTATTGCTGCTTGCCCCTTAAGATGAGCGCATTACAATCCTTTGAAACTATACACTTACTGACATAGCGTTACATCCCAGAACACTTGAATCTTCATGACATATCTGCAAGAACATCAAATACTGATGGTATAGTAAACTATGACAGATTATGTTCAGTAGTTGTGTCACATGTTTTGGCGTTTCTGTTCACCATCTTTAGAAGTGTCTGTTAAATATTATATGCATAAACTGTGTGTGGAGCCAATACTAAAACTAACCTTATTTACTGAATTACGTTACACGGACAACTGGCAGTAGGTCAGGCTGTAGGTGGGTCTCTTATGGAAGTTGTAAAAAGTATTGTGAGCAAAATAACCTAACAGACATAGAAGACTGAAACTTTAAAGTTAAAAAATACAATTAGGAAGGCCCCTGCTGCACCATTTTGAACAATAAACAATGAACACAGTAACTTGTTATTTTCCACCACTGTTTTACATGCTTCATAACTGAACATAGTAATGAAGATAGACTGCAGGTACACAGTTATTTGCAACACATTCCATGAGATATTTTGTATTTGAGACTGAAGTAAAAAGCATGTATCCAAACAATCTGTCAATACCAGCTACACTACTACATAAAACAGGCAGTACAGAAAGCAATGAAGAATTCTACTGACATACACAGAAAACAGATGTGATGAACTGCCAACTGTGAAGTCATAACTTTCTCACTTATTTTTTTGCACTCACATCTCCTTTAGTTTCTGTTATCATTACATATTAATTTCCTTCATATGCATGCATCTACACACCTAGTTTCTTCATGCCACTGGAACAGGGATGCCATGTTACACATTAAATATCTTAAAAGTCACTTTACAATGACAAGGCAGTACTTAACTGTAATTATTTTTGCTTGCATTCAGTTCTCTACATGCAGCAGTTGACAACACTGATAAACATAACAACAATTTGCACAATTCCTGTAGCTCCTTATTGTCACTTTGTGCCGGTAGATAGCTGTGAATCGAGTGGTGTTTCCGTGGAGCTGAGAATAATCTCCATAAAGTGACTTTTAGGACACATTGTATATTTTTTTTCTAGCTGATGTCTGAAGTCTGTACAACAACAAATTTGCTTAAAAGGTTGCCTTTATGATGAAGCTTAAACGTTCCATTATTTAATCTATTTTGTCCATTTTCAAGACGTTGTAGCTCATAGAAAAAAAAATAAGTAAGAAATTGGTGATACACACTGAAGCCATACTTTTGTGACAATTGTGTGAGTGTAAAAGTTGTGACCTTGGGGTGGGGCAGAAGGATGTTGTGTCATTCAACAGAATGGGCAAAAGGTTACATTGCCCCAGAAATATTATTGTATAAATATAAAATAGAAATTATAAAGTTTTTTAATCGTCTTTTATTGTTTATATGAATGTCATGTTGAGGCATTTAACTCTAATTTTGAACTTAATTAGCTCTATAACTAAAATGCATCTTTGTATAAGTTTAGGGGTAACTAAACTTTCTGCCCATTCTTATAACAACTTCAGAAACATATACTATATAGAATGCATATGAAAGTTGTATAAAAAGCAAAACCTTAAGATACTATACTCAAAGCAATAAGAGTACCATCACTGCACTCAGACACAGCTTTCCTTTCTTTCAAAACAAACACAACAACAAGCAGATAAATATGATGTGATGCCCAAACAGACACAGAAGAATAATCAGAAAGTGCAGTTATAAAGCATTTATGCCTACAAACATAAATGAAGTGCAATGAGAGACAAGTATTACAACATACAGTTGCTACCACAAGGTATCTCAACGTACTTTTTGTGGTAGTTACTGTACAGGGTATAGGAAATGGTTCATGAAGCAGATTATAACTGACCATTCCTTCTGGAAAACACTGAGTTCAAACCAGATGTTAGTAATGAACTTACAGATTTATGTTCATGCTGAGTGAAGGCAAGTTCTGTTTGGTAGACATCCGGAATGGTTTATGTTTCTGTCAGCACATGCCACATGTACAATTGTGTGACAGCAGATAGTAAATTGCTCACAGAAGGGTGGGAAGCTGCAGCATGTCATTTCTTGAATACCAGTGTTGTTAGATAGTAGCAGTTAAACGTGAATTTGGGTGAATGAGTAGATAAGAGAATGGACTGCAAGGTAGGAGACAGAGAAAAGTAGAATGTAATAATCATGAAACACAGAAAGTGGAGAATTTTAAAAACTTTGGAAGTAAAATAGTAACAAAGAGGAGAATAAAAGAAGAAATTATGGAAATGATAAAATAAGCAGAGAATTTTGATCACTTAGTTTGGTATTACTTTTGACTTGAATGTGTGAATCCCTGCAACCTTCCTATATAGTCGAGCCATTTCGTCTTGCCAGTCACGTAAATATCCACATGAACGTAATTCAGTCACCCTGAAGATGGAAGTAGTATGTTCCTCCAAAATATCAGAACAAACGTATGATCCTACATGGTGTAGTAATGAATCCACAAGGCTATCTTACACTGATACACACTATATGTGTATATTCCAATTTAAAAAGCACTACTGCATCGTGCAGAAGGCTTGTAGTCAGCATTTATTGTGTTGCAAGTGGCACATACGCACTACAGTGAATATTACTTAAGACATCTGTAACAATTTGCTAGGTACTAACCTCTCCTTTCTGAATTGTAATACTGTGTATACTTTCAACTGACAATATACAAGTACTAAAAGACATTAATATTTATATATAAAATGCTAATGCCTGCTATTTCATCGTTGCTTTTACTAAAATGTTGGCAGTAGGACATGAACAAAAGGTGGCATCTATAAATGGCAGTGGGGAAGGTGGCTGATATTGCAGTGTCCACCTTTGACATAAAATTTCATATTCTACCTATGACAGCACTTTTCTACCCAGGTCAGTATCTCAGCATAAATGTGTCTGTCTTCACAACAATATTGAAGTTAATGATGTTAGATATCTTTATGAACTTTTTAAAATAAGCTTGCAAACTGCACACACAAAAAAACTGTTTTCCTAACAGAATATATGTGGCAAATTAAAAAATCACCAGAGCAATTTACTGTTCAAATTTCAGTGGCTTTATGCCAGTCATACCACAAGATAAAGGCATAAAATATGGTACTAATTATCTGTGGGAAAATTAATTACGTTGAAATTTGGAATTTTCTTTACAGTAACTACAAAGAGGACTGTCTTCTGGTATGTGATGTCATGTAGGCGGATAGAAATTTACTGACTTGTGGAGGAACACTCTGCATCCATCTACAGGGTAGAAGGCAAGAGTCAGTAAATTTCTACCAGACTATATGACATTACATCCCAAAAAGCAGGATTCTTCATACTGCCTTTTATTCATGAAAAATATAGCAACCAGAGAGATAAAAAAAAGGAAGGAATATTAAGCTACCTTGATTGCTTTAAGCACATGGAAATAAGCAAAGGGACTTACTGACTTCCCTAAGGATGACACATGAGTGACTACAGGTATACTAGACACAAACTAGGTGCAAATATCTGACTGTGGGAGACGAATGTATCTAATATATGACGGCAAGTTCAATGAAAAGCAGCAAGATGAAATTTACCTCATGCTGTAGTGAAAGCCATTACAGTGATGTGCAAGTGTTGTGGCACAGTTTTTGGATGTGATCCAAACCCTCATTCCCATTCTTTCTTTTTAAAAACTGTTTTTAAGAACTTTAATTTCTGAATGTGTGAGCTATTGCATCTTTAAAGTTTTAACTACTGTGTACTGTGATAGTGACAGGGGAAGCGACTGTAGCTCGAGTGAAGATTGCATACTCTGCTTGCTGATGTATGCGACATAATGTTAGCTTGCCGGTCGGTTAGTCAGTAACAAACAAACATGAAAGGCAGTGACCACAGGAAATGTTACTTCCAGAATGAAGAATGATTTCCTGGAAAGTAAATCTTCCATGGTCCAGAAACAATGCATTTACACCTATTAAAGAGGGCAAAACCGGGACACGACTGTAAGAAGCAACTCCCCCTGTTGAATATGCAACATGTATACTGACAAAGCATGAATGAGAAGCAGCAGCAGCAGCAGCACCAGCAGGAAGAGATCTGTCCAGAGTTACAGAGGAAGGACATTTCCTTACATTGCTACTAGGGAATGCCCTTCCGTTGGCCGGGTGCTGATAGGAGGATCCCAGTGTGAGTTGTCTTACCATGCCGGAGCCGAGCTGTTGCAGGAGGCCTGACCCCTGCGAGCTCGACAAGCAGGCAGAGGGCCGGCGAGAGCGAATGCTGCTCATGCTGGAACTGAGCAGGAAGGGCACACTGCTGCTTGTATTCGGCATGCTGCCACCCTGACAAAGACAAATGTGAAATCATCAGAAGTATAGCCACACACTTGAACAACTGTCATATTATCATCTAACATTAAATGAATATAGATAATATTAACTACTGTAATTTGCAATGACCTTTGGAATCATTCTCTGTTTGGCCAAAAGGATGAGAATATCTCTGCCAATCAGCCCAAATCAGCAGTTGTTTCGATGCCTGTTCTACCTCAGGATGTTTGTCTGTGAAATTTAGTCTTTTTTTTATTTCATTTAAATTTGAAATGTAGTTATTTTATGTCATTTAAATGTGGACAATGGACACAGTCCATAAAGAGAATGCTTACAAGTGTCCCATCACATTCCTGTAGACCTGAAATATGTGGGTTTCAAAAAGGACATATGTGCAGGAGAAGAACGGATTTGCTGGCTTCAAAAGTGTTGTAAATCTAAGACACAGAAGAGTGTAATGTATGAAGGTGAACCAGTTGCCTCTCATCCTCCTTCAACATTCATGGAAATAATAGGGTGCCTACAGTGAATATCCACTCTTTCAAAGTACTGCACTTTTGTTTCCATGACACGTAACTTAGTACAAGTGAAGATGAAAATACACACTTAGAATTTGCGTCAGTAAAATGATGTGTGCATCTCTCATTATGCAACAGCAACTGAGATACCAGTGACATTCTGTCCTAGCTCAGACACTTTAAACAATTTCTGCTGGAATATTTCAGTGGCTGCTCTAATCACATGCCTTAATGTTTCAACACATGTCTGGTAGCTCTAGAGAAGAGAATTGAATCCCTACTGTTTGGTGACCCAGTACATAGCCTAGTCACTGCACCAACTGAACTATCACAGCTACTTTATATACTAGTAGGAAGGTTAGTTATCCGTAGAAATAACAGCAGTCAATGTCAGTGCTTGACGAAGTAGCTGACTAGCTGACTGCATGACTAACTAAATAACTGACTGACTGGCTGACTAACTCCATGGAGCAGATTCTTTCTTCAGAAGCTAACAGTTGTTCAGCTAGTCAAAAAATTTCCTGTATTTTATGGAACCTGCAGGTTCATTACTGTGTTTACAACTGCCGCCACACATTCCAATCCTAAGCTGAATCAATCCACTCCACACCAATCTTACTTATTTATAATCCATTCTAATATCACATTGTCATCCATGACGAGGACAATGAAAATATAATAACATTAATTCCAGGAACCAATTATCGTTCCAGAGGCCTTATTTTATTCTCCACAGAATAAAATTTGTAATTCTGAGCACAGTATTTGACTTTTTTTCTCGTAGTTGGCAACCCTGATATGCTATTTTATTTTATGAAGATGTACAGTATTGCATTCCTACTGAAACAAAAAAAAAGTTATTGGTGATTATTACAAGAAACATGCAGATCTACGCTACAGTGCATTGCAAGCCAGACACAATTACTACTGCTATGCTACTATACTACACACTACAACACAAAATACTACGCTGCAGTCTATAGAATGTAAGTTTAGTTTCAAACTACTGAGTATTTATCATCTGTGAATAAAATGAATAATTTGTCTTTATCATTTAGTTTGTTAACATTTTGTCCTCTTTTTCTTTAATGTAGCATAATCCATATCTTGTGAGGCTTTATAATGCTGGATTTGATTTAATTCAGAAAGTCTGTTTTGCCTTGGTCACGAGAGATATGCATTTGTTATCTTCACTTATAGTAATATTGTTATCTGGTTCAAACTGATTCATTTTAAGAATACCGTATACACGTATTCTCGAATCTAATCTGCACCCTTTTTACAGTTTCAGAGGGCTAAAAAATCAGATGCAGATTAGATTCACGGTCGTGAGCTGGATTTTGGAAAAATGATAGAGCCGCTGTATGTGTCGTAAGAACAATACATACAATAATTTATTATTTTATTTATTATTTATAATATTATATAATATATAATATTTATAATTTATTATTCATCAGATTCGCCGTCATCACTCATAACTGAATCGTTATCTGTCACCCAGTCATTATCATCTTTATCTTCACCATCGTCCTCCCATAGGTGTGGATTAGAACTGCAAACCAACTTTTTTACGTTTAAGAAATCGGCAAAAACTAGTGCGGATTAGATTCGAGTGTGGATTAGATTCGAGAATATACGGTATATGTCTGTAAATATCAGCACTTGTCCTTGTCACTTTTCTGAGGCACATTCTGCCCGTCTGCCTTACATAAGTTCCCCAGCTGCTAGATTTGAGGTTCTCACGGTAGTGTTGGTGAAGTTTCCAGCCTTCTGGCAAGCGACACTGTAATATTTTGTAGGATCATATTGCTGTCATCTTCAGTCCTGAACAGTCCAATAAGAACAGCCATTTTTTCTGGTCAGCTGCTAATCTTCTTGGACTGCTTGCCTCTGAAGATGAAGGCACCATGACCCTTTGAAACACCAGAAACTACCTGTGCAACAACAGTGTCACAACCCACATGACGAATGTTTCTTCCCAAGTGTCAAACTGCTATTAGTGGGTGTTTTAAGTAAGTTTATGATACCACAGACTGTTTAATTCAGCGCTGCTGTGTTGTCAAGTTCCCTTATTAATCAATCACCCTCTATAAACTTTGCAACATAACACTCATAGCAATACAAATACTGTGGCTTAATGACACTTAGTTTTATCAAGACATTAAGATGACAAAGAATAAGATGGTTCAGCCAGTTACTAGAAAAGAGTAGAATTTGAAAGACCTAACAAGGAACACAATAGTACATTATCAAAATTACTCACTACTTGACCGTACTGTACGGTAGCAACAGCCGTTAAAGCAATGTGCAAGTACAGTGGTATAATTCTGCATGTGATGTGAATCGTCTTTAATAATCTTTCTCTTTAGTGACATAAGTATACTTAAATTTCAATTTCTTAATTCTGAATGTTATTCCTTCTTGAAAGATTTAGCTATTGTATATTGTGATATAGCCAATGACAGCAATGGTATCCTGGGAAAAGAATGAGTAGGTTTTGCCATTTTCTCACCTAATACCACAGAACTGAAATCAAAATGGATGAAACAAATTTGGGTATAAACCAAATACGCTGGATACAGGCTTTATGGCTCATTACATCTTCAGTTATCACCATCGTTACATTGATCAGGGCTGTTCATTTGAGTCAGCTTCATTATCGTTTGGACCATCCTAAGTTTTACTACTTTGATCAGAATGTGGGTGGCCATCTCCTTACATTCTTCTGAAATGATTTCTCCAGATTTTTTTGTGTCCTTCCTTCCTTCCTTCCTTCCTGTCAACTACTTTGTAACTTCAAATCTCTCCAATTTAAAAAAAATTTCTTTGTTTATGTTTTCCGGTGAAGTATAACAGTGGTTTCAAAGACATTTGTGCTGACTGTAATTTATGGGATTCCTTATGATTTAAAATCCAACTTCCCTACAGTAATTAGCATCGCTTATGTGACTTTATTGAGGCATTACTTTCAATAAATTAACATTTCTGTGCCATCACTTATCTTGTTGTATTTGTGTTAACTAAAAATATTAGTATAACTTTGTGTATCATTATATTACCTCAGATCTGAAAACAAGTTTTTTTAGTGCAAAAGAATTAGTCACTTGCTAAAACATATTTAAAGAATATAAGTTTAATAATGCAGGATTAGAAACATATGATTGAGAAAGAAACCGCATGATATTGCTTAGATTTGTGGCATTGGATTAACTACCATCAGGTAACCTACAGTTCACAACAGCCAACAATATGGACATCTGTGTCAAACACCACTTGGTACTCACGATCATGCTCCGTGCAAGCTGAATAGAAGAGAACAGATAGCAACAATGAGTTGACAAAGCAACAGACACACGCATACACATGAGAAGAGTGTTTACTTTTCTCAACATACTTGACAATGGACGCACGAAGAGGAAGACAGTTACATCCTGATGGTCACCTGTCTCAGCATAATCTGTTACTGTGTAAATGGACAACATCACAGAGTAATGCTACTAAGGTTACAGACACACAATCGTGTTATAGGGTCTGTCGGAGATTGCCCCACTGCCACGCAGACTCTGCTTGGAGAAGACACACTTATTGGAGACAAAAGGATAAAAAGACGCTGGACACGCACAATCTGCCAGACGAGGACACAACAACTTCCCTATATGCAAAAAAGAAGCATGCAACATAAAGCTTAAGTATAATATTTTACACGGCCAAGATTATGCTGAGGGAATATTGAAAATGAATGTAGGTTTTTTATTGGACTTAACCATAGGTCTTCCTTACTTTCAAAGTGCAAGTCATGATGTATACAAACAAATGAAAATTGTACAACTCTGTTTCTTGAATACAAATACAACATCAAATATCCTGAACACATGGTCAGATATGACTTTGAAGCAACCATACTGAAATTTAAGTGTTTACAGAGACTATTCTAGAAGTCCAACACACAGTTTTTTTCACTGTATATGAGTCTCCTCTGATATGGCATGCAATGCCCTGTAATACTGACTTCTGTTGTTAAACTGCATGTATATTCACTTTGAATGGACAACTTCATGCTCAAACTGGTTCATCTGAAATGCCTGTGTATTGCTACATATCTGTATGTGACAGGACATAACATTTATCAGAAACAACTACTATAATTCTGCACATATTTTGAATAAAAATGAAATTACAGAGCTGTAAAATAACAATAATGGTATGACAACACTGGCTCACACACAGAATGCAGATAGGCAATGGAATGTCATTCTAGAGACATAAGTTGAATTGCAAGCCTACAAAAAATGTCGGTCTGAACAAGTTGTGAAGCCTAAGCAGTTTCAAACCTAATCCTTAACTGCTGTAGATGATGGTTTTAAAACTAGCCTTTTTCACAACCAAATTTAACTATTACACACACAACATACTTCCAAAAAAATTAAGCTGCAAGGGGTTTAAAAAGGAACAACCAATACATAAACACACAGGATTAGTCCAGTAAGTAACCTCCATCCATTTTCTACATATTGAAACATCATTTGATGCTGGCATTTCCTGTTGTCTAAATACTCCTGTCAGATTATGCATATTTTAATTCTAGCTACTTGATGTTTAAACAATAACAATCAACAATTGAACGTTATGACAGCGAACAGGAGAAGTTGAGATGAAACTTTATTATTAAAGAGATAGTATTACATAACACAAGAATTATTATTAAATTGTGGGGAAATTGAATCATGAAACTGAAGGCTGGAAACAATGGAAAGGTCTATAATTTAATTCCATATTGTGATATCTGAACACAAACGATGCTATTTGTAATATGCAACATTAAAGTAACAAAGATTTTAGTTTGTTAAATGCAAAGTTGTTAGTATTTTTATAGAAGTGTCTTATATTAATTTAATTGAGCTCGTTCCGTTGTGTCCCAGAAATAACTAACAAAACAAATGATCCGTCAACACAACTACATTGTATCAGAACCACACTGCATATTTCGGATCACTCAGTCTAACATCAGGTGTATAAAGACTTGAACTTTTTAGGCTAATTCAACACATATTAAAATGTTACAACTTGTGGGGTCCCACAAGACACAATAAATGTTACAATAACATTGTAATATGTAAATAATCCAATGGTAAAATAAATGAGACAAGATATGGATTAAAATCTTATTTGATTGTAACATTTATTCTTTAATGTAGGATCTTACAAATATTAAGATTGAAACATTATAATGTGTGTCACATTTGCCTATAAATTTCAAGTCTGTGTACAACTGATAATGGATTGAGTAATCTGAAACATGTGATGTGGTTCTGATTAAATAAAGTTGTGCTAATTGATCATTTTTTTTTTAGGGTCTTAAATGTTAGGAAATAAATGCTACAGAGGTATCCACGCTGTAATGTAGCACTATAGGATTATTTGCAGTTTTTTTCAGAATGTTAATGCCAAACATGACATGGTCTGGCATATAAACCCTTCATTATTATTGTCTGTGTAATTATGTTACATTCTTCTGGTTGTTATTGCAGTATCCGTTCCATTGGCAAATCTGTACGAGACAGTAAACCATAAAATTAATTAAAATATTCAGAAACTTTCTCCATTTTACACATTAAGACCTGAAAACTAATGAAATTAATACACATGAGTGTCTATGATTATGTTTTGTTTGGGAAGACCCATGCAATAAGATAAACATTTTATGGACCAAAAATTTGTGTGTCATTTCTTAGTTCCTGCATTTTGTTTTATACTATACATGTAAGTTACATTACAGTGTGAATATAAATAAATACATACATATGTAATGCTATGTGTTTCAGTATGACCATACTACCATTTGTGTATGCATGGTTACTGCTTTGTCATTATGGTGTTAGGTTATGTTTATATTAAAATTACCTGTGAGTGAAGATAAACGTTATTAAACCTCAAAGAATAAAAATTAATTAAAAATTTAAAAATAGAACATGTGTGATTTAAAGAGCACTGAGTTACTTTTGGTTCTTATTTTCCAAAAATTACTGAAACTTTTCAGACTGTGTTACTTTGATTCTACAAACATTAAATGTCAGTTCACACACAGTGGTGTATGCTGGTTAGCTACCCTTCAATGTGCAGGATCATACGTTGTGGCACTGATGATGAATGGTGTATATAAGTACACATGCATAGAACTTATATATATGACGTACGGAACAAAAGGCTCTAAACTGCAGTATCCTATGCAACTGCTCTTCTAGTTTCTCCCCAAATTGTCAGTGTTCACTCTTCTGGTCTGTACCCACCTAGAAAGAGCACAGAACCCATCCCTATGGTCAGGCACCCATGTAGCAAATTCTGTTACTTGCACTGAGACGCTGACCATGAGTTAACAAAAATCTGAACCAGACCACGTGTCAGATATAGAACCTTTGGAATTAGACTAAGATCTCATTACAACTTTAGCAGGTTCCTGCTGACTGGTGTGCATATGTGCTCCTATATATACACAGTGTTCGGAATGGATTATGGAATTATTGTGTTCTGATTACTATAAGAAAAATGTCCATTATAAAGACATTAATTTAGCATATGTGAAATTGGAGATTGTTACTTTATTACACAAATAATGACAAATGTTTAAAATTGTGTAATTCTGAAAAAATGATAGAAGTGTTTATGGAAAACGAACAGCTGTTTTCATTACTGACTTACTAAGAACTTCAGTACACAGTAACACACATGGTCTCATAGTGTAATGCGGGCCTAACAGAGCACCCACAACGGTATCATGAAATTTACTGTGGTAACCTACGCCATTAAGCCATGCGCAAGTATTGCAGTGCAGTTTTTGGATGTGTTGCAAATCCTCACTCAAAATCGTTTTAGTTTTAATTACATAAGTAATCCTACAAGTTACAATGTCAAGAGCATACAGCCTAATTACATATAAATGTCTCTCCTACAGACACACATTTACAGTGGTTACTCACCATCTGTTATTTGAAGTATTATTGAACATTGCTATGTTCGTCAACTGCCTCAACATGATCCAATGATGTACCCTGCATATAACTGTGATGATCCTATCATGCTAAATCATACACATTATCAATATTGGCCGTGTAAAATTATTACCATCATATATTTTGTGCGTTGCTTTCTTTTATAACAGTGGCTGGAAGAGAAATATTAGAGCAAGAAATTAAAAACAAAAATTAAAAATCATAATTCTTATGACAGCAGCCTCATCTATGCACGAACAGAAGTAACAGAAAGAGTACATTTTACATGTGACTTACATACGTCGATGGCACAGACAGGCTCGAGCCCTCCCGCGATACTGATCTGTACTGCAGACCGCCCTGTAGGCATGATCACAATGCGAACAAGGGCATGAGCATCATACCCTGCTACGGTGTACATCGGTCACACTTAATACGTACTTAACTTTAATACAAACATTACAATAAAAATGTGCATCTTCAATCAGTTTCTGTCATAGTAATTGCACTTCTTGCAATTATAAATTGCTTGTACACATGAGATGCACATGATACTGCCTGTGAACACATGACACAGTATTTATGACACACGCAGTTCTTAAAGTGGAAACAAAAGGAAATTGTGCGCTATCCCAGCAAAAAAACAACTAGGCTGTGTCACGGCTCAGGCAGTTAATCACAGGCTTCTCGACACAGAGGTTTTAGAGTTCAAGTCTATGATAGTCCATGTGAGATTTACGGTGAGCAAAGTGACAATGGGAGAGCTTCTGTCGAACACATTGGTTTACTGATGTCAGATATCATTTCACCAATGGTCCAACCTCACCTATCATCAGGGGATGGTAAAAAGGCCAATTGGAGGCTCCAGTTCCAGCAGCCTGTCTTACACCCTCATAAAGTGAAAACTAACTCCATGGAGCAGATTCCTATGGAAGCTAATAGTTGCTTAACTGCTTACACAATTTCTTATATTCTGTGGAACCCTAAGTCATGTTCGTAAATCCCAACTTAGAACATTCTGCTTCTTCCCATCTTACTCAGTACTCTTTCTAACATCATGTCATAACTTCCCATCTATGCCTATGTCCTGCCTCTTTACTTTCTCGAGGTTTCCCTAACAAATTTTTCTCATTTCATATGTACATGTGAGGGAGACTACCGGTTGTAAACTATTGCACAACGATTTTATAAACTTGTATTCGCGATGGTTTCTGTTGTTGCTGTATAGCGATGGACAGATGCAAAGTATCAGATCAAGTTTGGACTCCTCTTTCCGCTGCGGATTGACCCCAGTTTTACAAAGTTTGAAAATACTTTTGTGATTGGTGACACACCCCACTTTCACAAGGGTCATATATATATATATATATATAT
>Ga0123357_10004514_pt1 | contig 16361 bp, 15 predicted proteins | sample TergutEmb28metaG_FD_89873 | JGI IMG/M metagenome (GOLD analysis project Ga0123357, IMG submission 89873) | Embiratermes neotenicus P4 segment gut microbial communities from Petit-Saut dam, French Guiana - Emb289 P4 | ecosystem: Host-associated > Arthropoda: Insects > Digestive system > Gut ... | reverse complement strand
TCCTCAGGATGCTTCCGCTCACAAGAGGTTTCAGGAAATCAACGAAGCAAACGAAGTGTTGAGCGATCCCGAAAAACGTAAAAAATATGACGAGTACGGCGAAAACTGGAAACATGCCGACCAGTTTGAACAGGCTCGACAGCAGCAAGGCGCGGGATATGGCGGAGGCGGCTTTAATTATCAGGACTTTGGCGGATTCGGCAATTTTGGCAGCGGCGGTTATTCCGATTTCTTTGAAAATCTGTTCGGAAATGCAGGGCGGCAAAGCGGCGGCAGGTCGGCGGCTTTCAAAGGACAGGATTATTCCGGCGAGGTGCATCTGACGCTTCAACAAGCTGCAAAAACGCATCAGCAGACCATCGACGTCAATGATAAAAAGTTGCGCATCACGGTTCCTGCCGGTATTGCCAATGAACAGCAAATCAAGCTCAAAGGACAAGGCGGACCGGGCGCTAACGGCGCTCCTGCCGGCGATTTATACTTGACTTTCATCATCCAACCCGACCCTGTGTTCAAACGCAACGGCAACGATTTGTATATGGATGCCGCTATGGATTTATATACTGCAGTACTGGGCGGCGAATTACTGATTAACACCTTAGAGGGTGGTCAAGTCAAGATGAAAGTGAAACCGGGCGCTCAACCGGGTTCCAAAGCCCGACTGAAAGGAAAAGGTTTTCCCGTTTATAAAAAAGACGGTGTGTTCGGCGATTTAATCGTAACCTATCAAGTGCAAATTCCGGAGAATTTAACGGAAAAGCAAAAACAATTATTTCAGGAATTGCAACAAATTAAATAACAACATGCTATGGAAGAATTAATTATTATCGAAGAATATATCCGGCATTCGCACATCGAACCGCAATTTATTGCTTTATTGGAAGAAAACGAATTGATTCATACTCAGGAAATCGAAGATAAGCGCTATTTGCATCCCGACGAACTGGGCAATCTGGAGAGTTACGCCCGTATGTACTACGATTTATCGATTAATATCGAAGGAATTGACGCCATTCATCATCTGCTGGAGCGCATTCAGCTTTTGCAGGAGGAGATGCGGGAATTGCGCAACCGGTTGCAAATCTGGGAGTAATTTTTGAACGCAGATGACGCGGATAGCACGGTTATCTGCGAAAATCTGCGTTATCCGCGTCATCTGCGTTCTTTTGAAACAACTTCAAAATGCCTTACACATTGACTAAAACAACCAAATATTTAGTCAAACTCCAGAAACTTGCAGGATTCAAAATATGTAATTCCACCTGATTATTTGCATCTTTAACAAATTCATAAGAGCCGTCGGGATGTTTGGAAACCAATTTTGCCTTTTTAGCCCATAATTGAACAACCGTTAACTTTTTAAAATCATTAATTTTAATAAAGTAATCGCGATTAAAATTAGCGCCTAATTGATTGTTAACCAATATTTTTTGCTTTGATAATTCATTGGAAGTTCCAAAGCAATAATAAACCGTAGTAATCGTTTTTTCTTGCTGATTAATCGTTTGCTGTTGGGCATTCGATTGTACCCTCAAATCCTGTACGTCTTTAGAAAGATTGCTCACGTTTGCGCTTAGCTCGGTAATTTGCTGATTCTTACGTTCTAATTCCTCATTCAATGCAACCAGCGCCATTGTTTTCTGATCTAATTCCGTCCGAAGATTAGTCAGCGTTTGCTGCAATTGAGCCGATTGTACGGTAGAATTTTTTAATTTCTTTTCCAATTCAGCGATTTTCTGCCGGTTTTTATCCAGCGTTTCGGTAACAAATTTCATATCCGATTGAATTCTATCCTTCGTAGAAGGCGCCAATTCACCGGGGTTGTTCGATTGTACGGATAAATAATTCTCAGCCGTTTTGATACTCTTGAAATTATCCTCCACTTCATTTAAAAGCGAAAGCATATCTTCCATCTCGCTTGCATTCTTCGTATTGGCTAATGCCAATGAATCTTTCTCCGCTTGAAGCTGTTTATATTCCGACGAATTTTTTACGCAGGAAGACGAAAAAATCAAAGCGAATACAATTAAACCAAATAAAACTAATTTCTTCATTGTTCTTGTAAATTTAAATATTTAACATTCTTTTTATCATCTTTTCCAGCCACTACGATGACAAATTCGCCGCGCGGCTCGTTTTTTGTAAACCATTGAATCAATTCTTCCAAACTGCCATGCACCGTTTGTTCGTGCAACTTGGAAATTTCTCTCGAAACGGAGGCTTTCCGTTCTGTTCCCAGACAAGCGGCTAACTGTTCAAGCGTTTTAATCACGCGGAAAGGCGATTCATAAAAAACCATTGTACGGCTTTCGGCAGCCAGTTCCTTCAAACGGGTTTGCCTCCCTTTCTTTTGAGGAAGAAAGCCTTCGAACGAAAAACGATCGACAGGAAGTCCTGAGTTTATCAGCGCAGGCACAAAAGCCGTCGCTCCCGGAAGACATTCTACATCAACATTTTGTGCAACACATTCGCGTGCCAGCAAGAATCCGGGATCGGAAATACCGGGCGTTCCCGCATCGGAAACCAATGCAACGCTTGCCCCCGTTTTTATCCGCGATACAATCCAATCGACGGTTTGATGTTCATTAAATTTGTGATGCGACTGCATAGAATTTTTTATATCAAAATGCTTCAGTAAAAATCCCGTAGTCCGAGTATCTTCCGCTAAAATGAAATCGACTTCTTTCAAAATACGCACCGCTCTGAAAGTCATATCTTCCAAATTTCCCACCGGAGTAGGGACGATATAAAGTTTAGCAGCTTTCATCTTTTCAGCTTGATTTGAACATAAACTCTCGATTTAACAGGACAAATTTAAGTAAATATTTTATTTGTTTGATATATTTCATATTAAAAATTTGAAAATATTCCTCCCTTTGTAGGGGGGAGGTATAAAAAAACACGTAGAGGCGCTATGCTTGCACAGGGTTGTCAACATTAAAGTCCTGCAGACTTAGTTAGTATATAAAACCATTTTTTAGAAGCCTCTTCACAATAAACGTTGAGGGATTTTTCATTTTAAAAGTTTTGTTTGAAATTGATTTTTGAATATCTTTGTACAATAAAAATTGAATATAAAATCAAATATGTTATGGAAGCTGTAAGGATTACCGCTCAAGGACAGATAACAATACCGATTGGAATCAGAAAGAAATTAAACCTTAAAGCGGGAGACAAAGTTATTTTTATTGAAGAAAGAGATGGCAGAATTTTTTTTGAAAATCCGGCTTTGTTGGCATTTAACCAAATTCAGAATGTTGTGTGCCATTTTGACGGATAGGACAGTGAAGTTAATTTATATAGACAATAAATATGAAAAGGAAAGAATTAATTTTAAATTTGTATTTTGTAATCGGACTAACCGTGTTGATTTTGAATGACTTTTATTTGAAATTTGAATACGGAAATTTTGTAACAGGGAAACTATCTGATTTTGCAGGATTGCTGATTTTGCCAATGTTTATAGCAGCAGTAATTCCAAATATGAAAAAAACAATTTCTATCATAACAGGAATTGGATTTATCATTTGGAAATTGCCTTTATTTACACCCGCCATTGATTTAATAAATCAATTGCCTTTTGTAACTATACACCGAATAATTGATTATTCTGACTATATGGCGTTGCCAATATTACTTCTAAGTCATTACTTGATAAATTATCACGAGTTTAGGCAAATCATAAAAATTGAACAAGTCAAAAGGTTTTCAAGATTTGCTTTGTTGGGAATTTCATTTTTTGCTTTCTGTGCAACTTCTGTTGTATGGAGAGAAACTCCACAAGGAACCATTTTTATTGGGAAATCATATAACATTAAATTACCTAAAGACTCTGTAATTGCTTCTATACAAAATCTTGGTTATAATTGTGACTTTTATGAGAGAGACTCTTCAAATTATCATAGCAGAGCATATTATCAAACAGATAACATAATAAGACATTTCGAATATTCAATAGAAGATACTATTGCAAATGTAAAATATGAGTTGGAAGAAGTAAATCCCAATAAGACAAAATTAACAATCGTAAATGTGACTCTTTCTGAAAAGGGCAATATTCAAAACTGGAAAACGTTGAAATATTTAAGTAAACAATATTCGTCATGGTTGAAAGAGAATTTAATAGAGAAAGTAAAATAAAAAACGTCACACAACAGGCAGTTTGGCGCAAGCGGGGGTGTTGTCTCGTGGGACAGTTCGCAGGATTTTGGGAGTTTTGCTCCCGTCCGAGCCTTACCGATACCCCCGCCTGCCCCAAGCTGCTAAAACGATATGCGTGATACTGCAAAAGATGCAGGGTTTAATACAGAACAAGAGTTACAGAATTTTGCACATGAAATAAGACAAGAAATGTGGAAGAAATATTTTGCCTTATGAGTTTGTATATACACCTAAATTTTTTGATATGAATAAATACCCTAAAGTGCGTGATATATGGAATTTATGAGAAAATATTAGAATATAACATTAAATTTTATGAGAAAATATTATATTATTATACTCCTTCTTTTAGCGGCGAAGATTTCCGTCTTTCCACAAGAAATTTTGTACCAAGCCGGACTTCACAACTTTTTTGACAACAACGAATTTGCCGATTGTCCGGTCGGATTTTCACAGACAATGGCAGGAGTGCATCTTGTCCCGCAATTAGGTATAGAATGGAATACGAAACATCGCATTTTCGTGGGAGTCGATGCCATGCATGAATACGGCAGCGATAAAACATTTGGATATCACGATCTGATTGCTTATTACGAATACGACAACAAGCCTTTCCGTTTCTACATGGGAGCCTTTCCTCGAAAATTAGCGGTGGACAAATATCCGCTTTTCTTTTTTCAAGATTCCGTTACCAATTACAGACCGGTGATGAACGGTTTTTTTTGGGAAATTAATTCAAAAAAAGGAGACTACATGAATATTTGGCTCGATTGGATAAGCCGTCAAACCAATACCGCCCGTGAAACTTTTTTTATGGGATGGTCGGGACGATACAACTGGAAGGTTTTGTATGCGCAACATTTTGGATATATGTACCATTTTGCAGGGACGATGGATCCGGAGACTGATATGTCAGTGCATGACAACGGGCGCGTTTGGACAGCTTTAGGAATAGACCTTGCTTCCAAAACGCCATTTGATGAATTGAACATCAATGCCGGATGGGCGGTCGGGCTTGAACAGGACAGGGCTGCCAATACCGGATGGCAGTGCCCGCAAGGACTTCTCTCGGAAATACGGGCAGAATATAGAGGAATAGGGGTGTTTAATACGTATTACAAAGGTAAGTCGCAAGAACTGTATTTTAATGAATTTGGCAATCAGCTTTATTGGGGCGACCGGCTCTACAGGGCTACACGTTACGACCGGCTGGACGGTTATCTCTATTTCTTGAAAACCGATAATATTACGCTGAAATTTATTTTTTCACTCCATTTTGTCGATCCCGGAATGTACACCGAACAACAGCTTTATGCCGCTTTTGATTTGGACAATTTGAAAAATAAGAAACCGAGCAAAAAATATCATTATCTATGGGAAAATTGGTTCTCAAAATAAAAAGTACAATTATTATAGAGATTAATTACAGTTTTAGAAGATGAAGAAAGGTGATAAGTTAAGGTTACAAAGTGTATATTTTAAACGTACCTATTTTCTGCTATTTATATTTTTACTCATTGGATGGATATGTTTGAATATGCTCCAAGCCATTTTTACCGAAGTACACAGCGACGAAGCGTATTACTTTTTGTATGGGGAGAATTTGGCATGGGGGTATTTTGATCATCCGCCAATGGTCGGGATAATGATTTTCTTTTCCAAGTTGTTTTTCAGCGGAAATCTATCGATTCGTTTTATGACTGTTATTTTTAACGCAGCGACTGTTTGGATGTGTTGGAAATTAGTTGAAGAGAAAATGCCTGATTTTCAAAAAGTTCTTACGTTTTTTATTATTTGCGGATCTTTGGTTATGTTTCAAGTGTATGGATTTATTACTACGCCGGATTCGTTTTTTCTTTTCTTTACCGCCTTTTTCTTATGGAGTTATAAAAAATTTCTAAAAGAAGAATCATGGGTTGCCGTTTTGTTTCTTGCCGTTTCAATGGCAGGATTGGTTTACAGCAAATACCACGCCTTTTTAGTCATTGGGCTTATTGTTATATCCAATCCGAAATTGCTGTTGCGTTATAAATTTTGGATTGCAGGCGTCCATGCTCTGCTGTTACTTGCTCCGCATATTTATTGGCAAGTGTCGAGAGATTTTCCAAGTATTAAGTACCACCTGACCGACCGGAACAACGGGTTTGAGTGGCAGTGCTTCCTTGGTTTTATTCCCAATCAAATGGCAGTCTTCAATCCGCTGACCCTTCCGGCAATTGTATATATTTTGATTAAGTATAAGGCTATTAATGCTTTTGAAAGAGGATTGTATTTTTTAATTATCGGATTTATCGGTTTCTTTTTTGCGCTTTCGACTTACCGGTATGTTGAACCGCATTGGACGGTAGCTTGTTCTATTCCTTTCATCGCGCTGCTTTATAAACGCAGTATGCAGAACGGTAAATTGTTGCGTTTTGTGGAAAAGTGGATAGCGCCAACGTTGCTGCTCATTTTGATTGCCCGTATTGCCTTGGCGTGCGGTTGGCTTCCCGAGCGGCTGGGATTTAGCGGAAAGGAAAAGAAAAGTAAAGCGATTGAATCCATAGCCGGAGATTTGCCAGTCGTCTTTACCGGCTCTTTTCAGCAAGCATCCGATTATCATTTCTTTACGCATAAGGTCTCTCTTCTGCTGAATGCGGCTAATGTCCGTTATACTCAATTTGATTTTTTGCAAAAGGAGCTGGAATATCAGGGAAAAACCGTTTTTATTTGCGTTCCCTCAGCCGGTAAATCTCAATTATATAAAGTTGGAAATTATACGTTTGAAGGATATGTTGCCGAACATTTTCAATCAGTCAACCGCGTGAAAATTGATTTTGAATTGACTGAAAAGGAAGTTTATCCGGGCGACACCATTTGTATTGATATTGTAATTACGAATCCTTCGGGATATGATATTGATTTTCAGCATCCTGAATTTCCTGTAAACTGTCGAGCCGGCTACGGCACGATGTCGGGAAGCAAACGTTATGAATTTATTGATTGCGAATTAAACGAACCGGTTCATATTCTTCCGGCGAATGGGACTCTGAAACGGGAAGTGAAGACCGTTGTCCCTGACTTAACTACCGGGCGTTATCATTTTTTCCTGACGCTGGTTAATCCCATTTGTCCGGCTCGGAACAGTCCGTTTATCCCGTTGGAAATAAAAGAAAAGAAATGATTGACAAACTGTTTATTCTCAAATTCCTCAAATTTTGCACTATTGGTTTTTCCGGAATGGTCATTGATTTCGGAACAACATGGCTATTGAAAGAAAAAATAAAAATCAATAAATACATAGCTAATTCGTGTGGATTTATCTTAGCCGCATCCTCGAACTATCTTTGGAATCGCGTTTGGACATTCAAAAGCCATAACAGCAATATCGGAACCGAATACGTTTCTTTCTTTGCTATTTCACTCATCGGATTGGGTTTAAACAACCTGATTATTTGGATTCTTTCCGACAAAATGAAATGGAATTTTTATCTCTCAAAAGTAATCGCCATTGGAATAGTAACGCTGTGGAATTTTGGAATGAATTTTCTTTTTACATTTCACCAAATAAAGTAGCAAAACAAAAGCGACCTTAGAAGGTATATAAAGCCGCTAAATTTTCGCTTCATTCGCTTTGAAAGCCAAAGCATACATTTTCATTTGTTTAAGCATAGCGACCAAACCATTGGAACGGGTAGGAGAAAGATGTTCTTTCAATCCGATAGCTTCAATAAAATACAACTCGGCAGTGAGAATTTCATCCGGCGCATGTTCCGAAAGAATCCGAATCAAAAGCGATACAATTCCTTTCACAATCACCGCATCGCTATCGCCTGAAAAAATCGCTTTTCCCTCGACATAATCGGCTTGCAGCCAAACCCTGCTTTGACAGCCTTCAATCAGATTATTCTGAATTTTATATTTAGCGTCTAACGGAGGAAGCGTGTTTCCCATATCAATCAGGATAGAATATTTATCCATCCAATCGTCGAAAACGGAAAATTCCTCAATGATTTGATTTTGTATTTCGTTAATTGTTGCCATAGTCATTATTTTTCGTGGTACAGAACATATAAAAGCGTTTGTCCTACAGCCGCTAAAGTTGTTTTACTCACATTATTCATATTATCGTCCAGCGTATGCCAATAAGAACCAAAACCGGAAGAAGAATTGGGAGTATAATGAATAATATCGATGCTTGGAATATTCCGGTAATTAGCGACCGGAACATGATCGTCGATAATCTGACCACCCCTCCGATCAACAAAATAAGAGTCGTAACCGGTTGCGCGGGCTGCTTCCCATACTTTCTTCACGACTGCCGAAGCGTTTTGCTGAGAAAAACTTTCTTTGTAAAATTGCGCATCCGGAGCGCTTACCATATCCAACAAAATACCATACCGCGCTACATAATTGGGAACATGCGGATTACGCGCCCAATACTCAGCGCCCATGCACCAGTCGCCGTAATGATTGTCTTTAGCCGTGAAATCGGGAGGACCCCAATCTTCCAAATCAAAGAAAATAATGTCAAGTCCGACAGCCGGCTGACTAATCCCCGCTTGACGGGCGATTTCCAACAAAGCGGCACAGGCGCCTGCTCCATCGTTAGCTCCGTCGATAGGCTTCATCCAATTGTCGCGATTAGGATCGTGATCGGCGTAAGGTCGCGTATCCCAATGAGCAAACATGAGAATGCGGGATTTATTTTCCGGCTGAAAAGAACCGATAATATTTTTTATGTTTACAGGCGTTCCATCCTGTAAATGCAAAGTAGCCTCCTGTTCCGTAACCGTTGCGCCTAAGCGTTTCAGCTCGGCGGATAAATAATTGCCGCAAGCCTCGTGAGCATCTGTTCCCGGAACGCGCGGTCCGAATGCAACCTGCGTCGCCGTATATTGATAAGCGCTATCGGCATTGAAAACGGGAACCGTAACAGTTGAGCTAACCGGATTTTGCGTTTTCAGACTTTGCTTGCAGGAAATCCCGATTGCCAAAATACACGTAAGAATAAAAATTTTTACCATGTTGCCTGTTTTTTTTATGAAATTCTGTCTGCAAAGATACTGTTTTTTCGTTGTAAAATGAAATGCATTATCTTTTCAATCCTTGTGTAATATGTAACCGAATTTGGCGTGATTTTTTTAATAATAATTAACTATAAATTTATTTGTAATGGTTGATTTTTTGTTATTTTTGTAAAATAATACTTGGATTTTTTGAACTTTATAAAATAGCAATCTTTCAAAATTAGACGTATGAAAAACTTAGTTATTTTTGTTGTGAGTTTTTTCGTTTGTTTCTCCTGTTTTGCACAAAACGTAGAAAAACGATATTTTGAAAACAATCCGACTCTTGGTGGAGATGTGGTAATCAAATCTGCAAGTGTTAAGGTAGAGAATGGTGAAATCAATAAAACTTTTGAGATAGAAAGTTTGGAAGATGGGACTTACTATTTGGATGCTTGGATAATGGCTCCTATAACAAAGGAGGGTTATCCGGAATATAAACTTACTATTAACGGTGTTCGGTCTAAATTTACTTTAAAACCACAAATAGGGGGATGGCAAAGTTTGGCTTTAACCGATGCAAAAAAAACACTTGCTACCGTCCAATTAATAAAGGGAATAAATAAAATTTCTGTAATTGGAAAAGCTCCGGAAATACCCAATGTTGAATTTGTCAAGTTGTCTTCAAATCTTAGCAGGGCAGGGATTTCAGATAGTAATTATAAAAAATTTGTTGAAAGTATTAAATTGAACACTTTGAATTATTATGTAAACAATAGTGATTCGGAACAGTTTAGTTCAAGTAGTCGAGGCACGAATGGGGAAATCTATGATTATTTTCTAAATGTGTCTGTATTTTATACGACTTATATGTCATTTTCCTTTTCTGCCGGACAAAATGTGAAAATTATAATTAGTCCTAAACTTCAAGGAGGTGGAAACAAGATTTGTCCTTTTTTTTATGTAACACAATTCTTCAGTGCAGCGAATCCGGCATCTTATTCATGGATATCTACAATGTCTTCTTCAAGCAGCATTGATACTTTGAATGTTACAATCCCTACAACAGGAACTTACTTACTTCGTCTTCGACTTGATTTTGGAATGTTTCAGCCTGTGGGCGGTTCTACTTGCGGAGGGATAACAACATTAGTTGATGTGAATATTAATGATATTACTTATCCTGATTGTGTAGTTGAAATTCCGCCTGTCCCGAAAAAACCAGTAACCGACAGTTATTCTACTCCTACAAATTTTTATACCTGTAAAATAACAGATGGTGGAAATACTTGTTTGTGGTTAGAGGATGATTCGAGAAAAATTAGGGCTTATAATGACGATGGTGGTACAACATCTGATGGTTATTCATGGGGAAATGCCTCAAGAATAACAACGAATCTGACAAATATAAGTTATGCGTATGTATCATCCTATAGTTCAAATAATCCATATTTAACATGCGACCTTTATATGGGTTTGCCTCCGTCAAGTTCTGATATTCGTAGAATCTTTCCACATATGTCGGCTGATAATTCATTTTATTCCGGTACTGAAAGTAGAGATTATAATTGTGTAAGTTGGTCTGTTGGAAAAACAGATGTTAAGGACTGGCCATCAAATACTGACACGACTGCATGGAATAATTATTATGAAAGCTATGGTTATACTAGTTCCGGGGCAACAGAAGATAATGCTGCTATAGCGCTATGGATGAATAATGGGGAATTTACTCATGCGTCAGTAAGAAAAAATTCAGCAATACCAAATCCTCATGGTTTTGAATGGGAAAGTAAATGCGGAATTTCGGAAAGAGTCATGCACACAAGAGATGCTCTTAATGATGGCGATTATGGAAATATTGCCTTTTATTATAGACCTGTAAATGGTACTGTGAATAGTTCCCCTATGAATAATACTAATAACAGTATCTCTACTCGTTCTTTAACTGTTTCAGAATCGCAGTTCTCTTCATCGGATTTGAATCAGATTGCTTCTTTAAAAAACCAAATTCCAGCTACCGTATTTTCTGATTTTGAAACCTACTATCTTGCATGGGAAAACACATGGAGCAGACCGGAAATTGCTATCTATAGTAATCCGTATAAATATGCTGAATCATCCGAATATAAAAACATGTTAAAGTATTGTGTGAAATACGGGAAAGTTATATGGCCTTTGTTGATTGATAAACTTGCCCAAAATCAAGATATTTTTATTCTTAATTTATTGAAAGATTTAACATATAGTGGAAAATCAGATTTCATTGACGATATTACTCCTTCAACTCCAGTAGAGATGGGTAAACCCTTACCGTCCTTATACTCGAATTTAGTGGATTATTGCAAAGAATTATTGGAAAAAGAAAGTGCGAACATACAGAAATCCATTCAAGATGTTTCTTCTGAGGGTAAAGACGCATTAGACGTTAATATTACAACTTCTACTAATCAGGAAATCCTGTTAAGCCTGAATTCGGAAAAAGAAGGAAAAGCAATTGTGAAAATATATAACATTCACGGTAAAATAGAATATAAAACAAGTCATATTTTTTCAAAAGGTAGCCAAACGGTTGTGATTAATACTTCCAAATTAAAAAAAGGAACTTATGTTATACATATCACTATGGAAGATAAAACAACATCTCAAACAATTAACATCTAATTAATATTTATTAACATGAAATCAACGCTATTTTTTTTGACAGCGCTATTTCTTATCTCCCCATTTTCAAGTTATTGTTCCTCAAATGGAAAAGAACCTGAAGATGGAAAATCGACAGAGCAGTTATATATAAAAGGGGATGAATTGAAATTTGAAAAGCTGAAATTACAGGCATCGCAAAAAATGAAACAGGAATGCTGGGAGCCGGATACGATATATTACTTTTATACAAAAACCTCTATACCGGACAATAGGGTCATTCAAAAATACAATTCGCAAGGATTATTGGCAGTAAGTATCGATCAATCTCAAGGAATTAATTCATGGGAAAATTTTTCATTAGTTACTTATACCTACGATTCTAACAATAATTTGTTAACCGAGCTACAGCAAAGTTGGAAAACCGATTCATGGGTAAATGTTGTTCAAACTACCTGTACATACGATTCCAATAATAATAAGCTAACTGAACAGCAGCAAAGTTGGAAAAATAATTCATTGGAAGATTCCGTTTCATATATTTATACTTACGATTCTAACAATAATTTGCAAACCGAATTAATGCAAAGATGGATAAATAATTCATTGTTATCTTCATTAATTACTTATTATACTTACGATTCCAATAATATTTTGCAAAACGAACTACGACAAAGTTTGGAGAACAGCGTATGGAAAAATTTTTCGTTGATTACTTATACTTACGATTCCGACAACAATTTGCAATCCTATTTATATCAAATATGGGATAGTGATTCTAATGCATGGGCAAATAGTGCCCCCATTACTTATACATACGATTTGAACGGTAATTTGTTAACCAAACAAACATTAATGAACTCCTTGTTTACTTATACTTACGATGCCGACAATAATTTGTTAACTGAACTAAGGCAAGAATGGGGAGATAATAATTTATGGGAAAATACCTCGTTGAATACATATACCTACGATGCCAACAATAATTTACTAATCAAACTGGCGCAAAGATGGAAAAGTAATTCATGGGAAAATTCGACCCAATATCAGTGGACTTATGATGAAAACAGTAATGGTATATCTGCAGAATCTTGGAAATGGATAAATGAAAGTTGGCAACCATCGGATAATAGTATATATAGCTTCGTAACTATAATTTTATACTATAATAACATGCAAAGCATTTCTGAGGGATGGGGCTGTGATAAAATGACCGCATCTTATATAAAAGTTGGAGCCGCTACCGGAATCAAAAATGTGCCAACAGCGCTGCCCATACAAATATACAGCTCAGGAAAAACAATTCAGATAAACAATCGAACAGGTAAAAATGCGATAGTAACCGTTTATAGAAGCGATGGCGTGAAAGTCGCGGAGCAAACGACGGTCAATCAAACAACGACAATGAAAATGCCTGTGAGCGGAATTTATCTGGTTTCTGTGAGAGCGGGAAATGAAAAACCGGTAACGAAAAAACTGATTGTCAGATAATACCTGCAACGCTTCAGGGAGAAAAAATTTAGAGGGATAAAAAATAAGTATGCTACGAAAAGACAATACCTCCCCTGTGAGCAGTTTATTTTTTATATTTTTCTCGCGGAATTGCTGAATCAAGTTTGTAGTGGAAAAAATTCCTAAAAATCAGGTTTGTAATGGAAAAAATTCCTAAATTTGCAGCCTAATAAAATTTGTAATAGAAAAATTTCCAATGACAGATAGCATTGATTTTAATAAAGAAATTATTTTTTCGTCCTCAGACAAAAGCATTTCCTATCAGATTGCAAAAGCGGAAAAGGAAGGAAAGATAAGAAAAATCGCCCCCCGAATTTACACCGCTAATTTGCGGGATTCGGCGGAGTATATTATTAAACGGCATTTTTTTGATATACTCAAATGGCGGTTTCCTGATGCTGTCATCAGCCATCGAAGCGCTTCGGAATTACGACCGACAGAAACCGGTAATTTTTTTATTACAAGTAATTATACAAAGAAAATAACTGATTTGAAAGGTATTACTTTAAATGTAATGGAAGGAGAGCCGGCTTTGGAATCAGATATAAATTTGGGTGGTATTTTTGCTTCGTCGGAATGGCGTTGGATTCTTGAAAATATGCAACGATCAAGGAAAAGAGGAGGCGAATCGAAGACATTTCCTATTGAATTGATTGAAGATAAGTTGGAAAAGATAATCATTCGGGAAGGAGAAAAAGGCGCCAATAAATTTCGTGATAAAGCCAGAGAAATTGCTGCACAATTGAACTTTAATGACGAATTTAGTAAGCTAAACAACATTATTTCAGCTATGTTGAACACACATAATGCTGCCGTTTTAAGTTCTGATTCTGCTAAAGCGAGAGCAATCGGAATACCCTTTGACGCCAAAAGAGTTGAATTATTTGAAATTCTTTACGATAAGTTAAAAAATTATTATTTTCCCGAACGACCTGATAACAACACTTCGGAAGATTCGTTTCGCTTGTTTTCTTTCTTTGAAGCCTATTTCTCAAACTATATTGAAGGTACGGAATTTACCATCGAGGATGCAAAAAAAATTGTTGATACAGGTATTGCTATTCCAAAACGGATTAAAGATTCGCATGATATATTAGGTACATTCCAAATTGTATCAAATAGTTATGAAATGAACATCACGCCTGCAACCGCAGAAGGTTTGATTTCAATTCTTAAACGCAGGCACTTAACAATGATGCAAGGGAGAGTAGAAGAAGTGAATGCTGGGGAGTTTAAAGTTCAGAACAACCGAGCGGGAAACACTGAGTTTGTAGATTATACTTTGGTTGAAGGAACGATAAGACAAGGTTTTAAATATTATGCAGCCTTGACAGACCCAATGGCAAGGGCAATATTCATGATGTTTATGATTTCGGAAATTCACCCTTTTACGGATGGTAACGGAAGAATCTCACGGATAATGGGTAATGCCGAATTGTTTAAAAGCGGACTTTCGAGAATCATTGTACCAACTGTATATCGAGAAGATTACATTATGTCGTTAAAGAAACTGACAAACCGGAAAGAACCGGATACATTTATTCGTGTCATGGATAAACTTCAATATTTTTCAAACAATGTTTTTGGGGAAAACTTTGACGAACTCGACAACTATTTCAAAGCAACAAACGCATATAAAGAGCCGTCGGAAGGGATATTGAATATTATTGACCGTTCTTTGCCACAATATGTATAAACGCACATTCAGAAACCTTGCACACGATAATAAGATCATATCTTGATTACCTCCCAAACTCGCATCCGCAATAAGTCTGATTATAAAATCCGTTCTCTTGAAGCAATATGCGGCGACGTTCGCTCAATCCTTCTTTTCGCCAGTTTTTCTCCCAGAACCGTATTCCGGGAAATTGTCCCGCCGCCCAATGTCCCGCTTCGGCAATTTGTTTCAGGTCTTTCCAGCGGGAAGAACCTAAAGTTGTAGCAAAGGTATCTAATCCTTTTTCAGCCGTCATACGGGCGGCAGCCAACAAACGCATTTTGAAACAGGATAGACAGCGTTTGCCGCGTTCCGGCTCATTTTCAAGACCGGCAACTGTTTGCAGCCATTCTGTATGGTCGTAATCTCCGTCGATAATCTCCAATCCTAACGAACGGGCATAGCGCGTACATTCGTTTTTGCGCAGTTCATATTCCGCCAGTGGATAAATGTTCGGATTAAAATAATACAAAACGGGACGAATCTCCTCCGCAAGCAAATATTCTATGATTGCTGCGGAACAAGGCGCACAACAGGTATGGAGTAACAGTTTCATAACTAAAATGCAAATTTAATGGAAAAATCATACAAAAGATAAATATTTTAATTAATTTTGAACTCAAATTTTCAAAATATATATTTTATATTCGAATTACTATGGATACAACAAAAATTAAATCAAAATTCAGTGAGTTATTCGGAGCAGGCGGAACGCTTTACACCTCTCCCGGTCGCATCAATTTAATCGGCGAACATACCGATTACAACGGCGGCTTCGTCCTTCCGGGCGCAATAGATAAAGCGATGTATTGTATGATTCAACCCAACGGAAGCGAACAGGTAAAGGCTTTTGCTCTTGATTTGAACGAATCTTCGGAATTTGGGTTGAAAACCGAAGCAGATAAACCTGCGGAAGGATGGGCAAAGTACATTTTCGGTATATGCCGTGAAATGATTAAAAAAGGAAAAACGATTCCGGGCTTCAACATTGTAATTTCAGGCGATGTTCCGCTGGGAGCCGGCATGTCGTCGTCAGCAGCTTTGGAATGCGCCGTAGGATTTGCAGTGAACGACCAATTTAACTTAGGCTTTAACCGTCAGGAAATTGCTTTAATGGGTCAGGCTACCGAACACAATTATGTAGGCGTAATGTGCGGTATCATGGACCAGTTCATTTCCTGTCTGGGAAAAGAAGGCTCTTTGTTACGGCTCGATTGCCGCTCTTTGGAATATGAATACGTTCCTTTTAAACCTTCCGGCTACCAATTGGTTTTATTGAATACCGGCGTTACGCATGAGTTAGCTTCTTCGGAATATAACCTGCGCCGTCAAGCCTGTGAAAG
>Ga0123357_10004511_pt1 | contig 16367 bp, 17 predicted proteins | sample TergutEmb28metaG_FD_89873 | JGI IMG/M metagenome (GOLD analysis project Ga0123357, IMG submission 89873) | Embiratermes neotenicus P4 segment gut microbial communities from Petit-Saut dam, French Guiana - Emb289 P4 | ecosystem: Host-associated > Arthropoda: Insects > Digestive system > Gut ... | reverse complement strand
AAGAGCGCGTAGAGCATCCCAAACGGCAACGCAGCCATTACCCACGCCTGCATCCGGCCTTGCGCGGTGAGCGAGAGAATTTTCTTTTCCATGTTCTGGCGGTCGCGCACCGCCCGGGAGAGCTTGTCCAGCGATTCAGACAGGTTCCCCCCGCTTTCCCGGGCGATCTTGATGGCTGCCGCCACCATGATCATTTCTTCGGATTTGACACGCGCCGCCAGGTTGTCGAGGGCCAGGTCCAGGTCTGTGCCGAGCCTCACTTCGCGCAGCATCATCTCCATTTCCAGCTTGATCGGCAGCGGCCCGTCACGGGCCACGGACTCCAGCGACACCATGAGCGAGGCCCCTGCGCTGATCGCCCCAGCGGCCATTGCCAGCATGTCAGGCACTTGGCTGTCGATCAGGGCGATGCGCTTTTTGTGCTGCCATGCGTAGTATTTGTTAGGCAGGACGATCAGGCCCACCAGGGTCACGAAGCACATCAACGGCTTTGCGGTAACGAACCATACGGCGGCGGCGGCCAGCACCGCGCCGATAACGATCAGCACGCCGCGCCGGGGCAGCATCTCTATGAGCGCCTTGCGCGGTGCCGGGGCCCCGTTGGCATCCGTCGGGGAAGGCAGCAGGCCCGCCATCAGGAGCCAGCCCGCGGCCCCACATGCCAGCCCCAACCCGATAATAATGAATATGTCATTCATCGGGTTCCTCCGCCCTGAACAGTTCCAGCGCCGGGACCTTGATTCCCGCTTCGCGCAGCTCTTCCAGGAACTCCGGCACCGCCCCGGTGGCGACAAAACGGCCTTTGACTTTGCTGTCGGCGCTGTAGCCGTCGCGCTCGAACACGAAGATGTCCTGCAATTGGATGCGCCCGCTTTCGACCCCGGTCACTTCGGTAATCGCGGTGATCTTGCGGCTGCCGCATTTGAAGCGCGTTTGTTGCACGATCAGGTTGATTGCCGAGGCGATCTGTTCGCGGATCGCCGCCACGGGCAGGTCCATCCCCGCCATCAGCACCATCACTTCCAACCGGCTCAACATGTCACGCGGGGAATTGGCATGCGCGGTGGTCAGCGACCCATCATGGCCGGTATCCATTGCCTGGAGCATGTCGAGGGCCTCCCCGCCACGGCATTCGCCCACCACGATCCGGTCGGGGCGCATCCGCAGGCAATTCTTGACCAGTTCGCGGATGTGGATCGCGCCTTTGCCTTCGCTGTTGGCCGGGCGGGCTTCGAGCGAGACGAGGTTGGGCTGGTGCAGCTTCAGTTCGGCTGAGTCTTCTACGGTGACGATGCGGTCGGCAGGCGGGATGAAGTTCGACAGGATGTTGAGCAGCGTCGTCTTGCCCGAGCCCGTACCCCCGGAGATGATGATGTTTTTGGCCTGGTGCACGCAGAAGGCGAGGAATTCCAGCATGGCTTCGTTGAGCGTGCCGAACCTGAGCAGGTCTTCCCCGTAGAGGCGGTGCTTGGGGAATTTGCGGATCGTGATGCTCGGCCCTTTGAGGGCCAGCGGCGGGATCACGGCGTTGACGCGTGAGCCGTCCTTGAGGCGTGCGTCCACCAGCGGCGTGCTTTCGTCGATCTTGCGCCCAATCGGGGCCACGATGCGCTCGATGGCGGAGATGACTGCACGGTCATTCGTGAAGGACACCGGGCTTTTCGTGATTTTGCCACCGCGTTCGACGAAGATCTGGTCGTAGGCATTGACCATGATCTCGGTCACGCCCTCGTCTTCAAGCAGGGGCTCCAGCGGCCCCAGGCCAATGGCTTCGTGCAGGACTTGTTCGGCAAGCAGGTCCCGTTTGATGTGGCGCGGCAAATCGCGCATGCTTTCCATCACAACGTCGATCATCAGGCGGACGGCGCTTTCCAGTTCCGCTTCCGTCATGGTGGTGATGTCGGTGCGCCGCACGTCCATCAGTTTGATGAGTTCGGCATGTGCACGCTTGCGCCATTCGAGGTAAATGTCAGGAGCCTCCGGCGGCGGGTCGGGCAACCTCTTGGCAGGCTGGCTTTGCGGGGCGGCACTGGCATGCTGGCGGGCGGCAGGCTCGTCGGAGGGGACCTGCCCGGGCATCCTGGCAGGCAGGCGGGGCTCGATACGCGGTTCAAGGCCGCCCGGTTGCCGGGGCGCTTCCGGTGCACGAGCGCTTTTCCGGGCCTCATGGGCCCCGGCCCCATTTGCGCCCTGCGCCATTGCCGCCGGGATCACGTACAGGGAATGGTTCCCAAGCTGGATTTCATCTTTCGACAGCAAGGGCCCATATTCCTGGACGCGCTCCCCGTTGACCCCGACGCCCATCAGCGCGCTGTTGCTGTATACGTGTGCCCCTTCGCGGGTAAAGCGGATCAAGGCGTGCCGTTTGCCGACCTGCCAGCCTTTGATGACGATGTCGCAGCCCTCATCGCGCCCGATGGTCACGGTGCTGGCGCTGAACACCCGTTCATCCAGCGTGCCGTCAGGGGTTTTTAGGATGATGCGGTGCATGGGTGCAACTCCTAGCAGGGCGCGCTGCCAGCCAGCGCCCTTTTTGGACATGCCATTGGGGCAATGCAATAGGTATCCAATGGGTACTCCGTATCGAAGATATGGGGCAAACCGTCAAGCACGCCCTGTACGGCAATGCTGCATGGGGAAACGCCTGCTACGACGATGATTTCGGAATAAAGCGCCGCTTTCAGGATAACGCCGCTTTCCAAGATGCTCCCGGCCTCGTCTTTCAGCAGTTTCGTAACCGTAATAGGTACGTCGAACCCGTCGAGCAATACGACGACCCGCTCGCCAGGGGCGTATTCGTTCACCAATTCGAAAGCGAGCACCCCCACCTCCAACCGCTCCGCGACGGCATGCGTCCGGGCGCTTATCCTGATGCCCGAGCCGTCATCACGCCATAAAGTCAGTGAGGAAGGTTCCCAAAGTGGCCGCATATGGAAACTCAAGGATACTTTGCGGAAAGGCATCACAAGTTCGCATGCCAGCGATGTCCCGCCCTTCCAAATAAATGAAAAATAGGCCATCGTTATCGCTCCTTAATGCTGCGGATTTTAATGATTAAATTATTTTTTTCGAGCGTCATGGCAGGCTCTGCGCCCCAGGCTGGGGTTAGCAGGCATCCCATCAACAGGCAAGCAAACAGGTGTTTCATTTTATTTTTCAATATCCAAAAAAAGATTTGTTTGAATTGAAATGTTTTTCAAGCATTCTCCTTTTTCGTCTCTATTAAAACCGAATAACAACTCTCCCTCCGTTTGTTTTTTAATGTAATACACTTCTCCTCCGTAAGGTACATCTTGAAAATCAACATAACCACCTGGGTATGATTTTTTGATCTGTTCCCATGTAAAACAACCTGAGTTATCATCAAGAGTCGCTTTTACATAAAGTGCCTCGTCCGTAGTTGCTGATACTTGGAAAGAGATTTGATTAAAAATAATTTCTTTTCCATATGATAGGGAACCAAGCATTGTATGCAATGTAACAACGCCAGTTGATGAAGTTCGCGTAAACTTTGAGCCAAATAGTGCCTCCACTTTTTCCCGTGTCCAGGGTTTTGCTTTTTCCAGATCCTGCACAAATTCTTCGAGCGTCATGGCAGGCTCTGCGCCCCAAGTTGGACTCGCCAAGCATTCAATAAGCAGAAAAACTGCCAGATATTTCATTTTATTTTTCAACCTTCAAAAAAAGATTTGTCCTAACTGTAATGCTTGTCAGACAATTACCATCTTTACGTCCATCAAAACCAAATAATATATCTCCACCGGAAAGTTTTTTTGCGTAATATACTTCTCCCCCAGAAGCTACGTCCATAAAGTCAACAGAGCCGCCTGGATATGAATTTTTGATCTGCTCCCATGTAAAACAACTTGATTTATCATCAAGAGTCGCTTCTACATAAAGTGCCTCGCCAGTAGTTGTTAATACGCTGAAGGAGATTTCATTAAAAATCAATCCCTTTCCACGTACGAATGAACCTGACATATCATGGCTAATAACGACGCCCGTTGATGAGATTTTTGTAAACCTCGATTCAAGTAACGTCTCAATTTTTTCACGCGTCCAAGGTTTAGCTTTTTCCAACTTCTGCACGAATTCTTCGAGGGCTACGTCGCGCTCCGTACTCCATGCTGGACTCGCCAAACATCCGATAAGCAGGAAAACCGCTAGATATTTCATTTTACTCCTCCTTTTTATCCGTCAAGGTTACCCAGAATTTCGGGATTACCGTTTTGGCAGTATTTGGGTATCCCAAACATGCTCGTAATGTTGTTGATAATTCCTGATGTTGTCGCCTGATAATTCATCCTTTCTTAGTGCTGCGATAGCATCTAGTGCAACCTCAGTAGCCTCTGGAGTCCTATGAGCTGCAATCAATTGTTCATAGATAGCTTTATATCGATCACCACAGGGAGGAGCTCCACAGTCTACACCGATATCCATATAGCTTAGACCTTGTCTTGCGGCTTCAGCTGAAATTTCCCGTTGAACATCAATATTAAATATGACAGCAGCCGCTTCGTTTCTCAATGCGCTCCATACAAATTCCTCTTTTGATGTATAAACATAGGGCACAGTCGATAAGAAATGCCCAATTTCATGTGCAATGCTCCGAGCAACGCCAAACTCGTTCTGATTGTTTGGAATAAAAATGTGTTTGTCTCCTCGACGATAGCGACCCATTCCGTCGGTATACTTAATACGCCCCGTCTCTGCTATCAGTCGATTTATACCAGCCGTTAATGTTGGTGACATGTCAACAAGGGCCTTTACATACGGGTCATTCAAAGGGTTGTCTCCAACTCTACCAAACCCTCCTGAACCCATGGCTCCCTCTGGTCGTCCGCCCGCCCCTGGAGCCTCAATATCATCGCCAAGACCCGAACCGTTACCACCATTACCGCCGCCGCTATCACCGCCGCCGTCACCGTTACCACCGCCACCGACGTTTCCTCCGTTACCACCGCCGCCGCCGTTACCACCACCACCCGGAAACCCATCGCCACCGCCCGACCCCAGGCTCGCGAAGTTCCTCATCCCCCCGCCACGCACGCCCGCAGCGGCTGCAGCCGCTGCATTTTGGGCTGCACTTATCTGGCCGTTGCTGCCCTGCCCGGCCAGCGCCTTCGCCCCCGACGCTGTTTGATGCCTTATCACGTCCCCAAATTGCGTGTACACAAACACAGACATGACCCCGACCGCCGCCAGGATGTCGATGAGCTCGGTCATCCCTTGACCAAGCCGACCTGCAAAACGGCGAAGATTCTTGAGGTCCGGGACCGTCATTTTGCCTATTCCCCCTTTTGCTGCGTCCACGCACCAACCGGTTTCAGCTTGCCCTGTTCCGTCTCAAAGAACCGGCTCCAGGCGTCGCCCGCCGTGTAGAGGGTGAGCCGCAGCATGCCCGAGACATCGTCCACGAGGTAGCACACCGGTACGACCCTGAAATCGCCGCTGCCGCGCATGGCGGGTTTTTTGCCACACTCCGGCGAGACGGCGGGGTCGAACCATTGGTGGACGAAATAGCCGTCACGCTGCAATGCTTTCACCAACAGGCGCCCAAAGCTGTCCGTGTCGGCGACGCGCTGCTGGAAGTCCGGTAGGTTTTTGGGGGGCGGGTAGATATGCCACAGTTGAAGGGCAGCTTCATTGGCTATGCCCGCTTCGATGGCCGGCCCCACGCCGACGAATACGCCGTAATGCGCCTTCGATATGTCCAGGGGCGGGAAGCCGCCGGATACGGGCTCTCCGTTGGCGGCAACGCAGCCTGCCAGGCATGCACAGGCAAACAGGTGAGGCAGACGCTTCATGGCCGCCTCTCGATCATCACGCTTTGCCGGTAATACCCGGAACCTGCAACCAGCACGGCTTTGTCGAACATGCCATCGACCAGGTAGCGCGGCCCGTCCATGCGGTAGCCTACGTCCTTGTTGGTTGCCGAGGCTGCCGGTTTGACGATCAGCAGCACCGGGGCCCTGTCCGCAGGGATGCCTTCCGGCATTTCGATGACGGTGCGTTGCCCGTCGTCCCAGACGCCTTTGGGGCGCCAGGGGGCTTCACCCGTCAGGGTGTATTGTTGCACGGACGGGCGCACGGCGGCCTGTACGGGCATGGCCACGGGCACAGGTACGGCCGGGGCGGGCTGGGCGACGGCTGCTGCCGGGGCGGTGCTTCCGGCATACATTATGTTCCGGATGTCCGCGCCTTCTACGCCTAAGTTGTCCCGCGGGGACGGCGGCGGCGGAGGGGGCGGTTTCCAGTCCAGCGGCTTCACGTCGTACCCGTTCAGCTTGTCATTGGCCTCGCCACGCAGTTGATTGCGGCGTTCCTCGCTTTTCCTGATGGCCTCGCTATCGGAGGAGATAAAGCTGGGGGTGATGATGACAATCAGCTCGGTACGCTCCCCGTTCTTGTTGCTGCTCTTGAACAGGTGCCCCAGCAACGGGATGCTGCCTAGGAACGGCACGGCGTTTTCGCTTTCCCCGGCGGTGTAGGAGGCCAGCCCAGAAAGCAGCATCGACTGGCCTTCCACTAGGTCGAGTTCCGACATCGCCTTGCGCGTGAGCAGCCCCGGCACGCCCATGACCGCTACCGCAGTGTCGATCTGGCTCACCTCGGTCGAGACTTTGGCGCGGATATTGCCAAGCTTGTCGCACGTCGGTTCGACTGCCAGCCGGATGCCGTATTCTTTGAACTGTACGTTGGCCGCCCCAAGCCCATTTTGGACGGGGATGGGTAGTTCGCCCCCCGAGGTGAAATCCGCCTTGCCGCCGCAGCGCGTGGTCAGGCGCGGTTCTGCCACGAGGTAGGCATCGCCCTGGTTCCGCAGGAGGTTGATCCGGGAAGAAATCATCGTGGCCAGGCTAAGCGCGGATTTGAACGGGTGCGTGTAACCCGGCCATGCGTCCAAGTTCGGCGTGCTGTTGCTGTTGTTGTTATTGCTATTGCCTTGCGGCCGTAGGACGGTGACGCTGCCGTCGGCAGATTTTAGGCGCTTCATGTCGCCGACAATGGCCGCTTGCGGCCCGTAGATGGATTGCGACCATTCGATGCCCAGGTTTTCCAGGGCGGACCGTTTGATTTCCACTAGTTGCGCTGTGAGGTGCACGGTGCGCTCTTCGAGGGCTACGTCGCTTCCGGTAATGAGTACGATCTGGTCGGGGAAGGCTTTTTGCAGCGCGGCGATGAACGGTATTTGCGTCGCTTTCAGGGTCTCGGCCCTTAAAAACACCCGGTTGCCGACCAGCGAGACTTGGATGTTGTCTTCTTTGGCAAGCATGTCCCGCACTTGCGCGTAGGTTTTTGCCGGACTGTTGAGCCCTACTTCTACGGCATAGGTGGTTTCGGAACCGTCCTTGAGCCACAGGTGTACCGTCGAGCGCCCGGCATCGTTGGCGATAATGAGCAAATCGCTTGCGTTGACCATCGCGGTGGACACGACTTTGCCGTTGCCGACGGCCGTTTTGGCAACGGGCGAAGATAATTTGACGACCCTTGTTTCGCCTACATAGAGGTGGAAGCTGTTTTCTAAGTCCTGCGGCGGTTGCCAGCCCGGGGCCATGTATAGCTGCACCATCGGGGCGGCAGTTTCCGCGCCTTGTTGGGCCGGCTGCGCTGCGGGCGCGGCGCCCTTGGCTGCCACTTGGGACGGCACGGGCTGCTGTGCCGGCAGCCGCAAGGGCGCTATCAGGCTTATAGTGAGCGCAAGCGCAATAAAACGCGCAGGTTTCTTGTATGTCATTTTTTTGCTCCACGTATTCCGTCAATCGTTATTTGCGTTCATTGCCCCCGCTGCCCAGCAGATGCGGTGCTGACAAACTGGGAAGGGGGCGGGGCCGTTGTTTTTGCGTTGGCCGCTGCCGGAGCCGAGGCCGCATCCTCTTCGCGGTGCTGTTTCATGTTCTGTTCAATTTGATCTATCTGCTCTTTGGTCATCGGCCCGCCAATCATTTCATCCGGGGGTTCTGTTTTGGCAGGGTTGGTTTGCCCGCTGCTGCTGGCGAGGGTATCGCTTGGGTAAGGCTGCAATTCCGTCCTGACCGTCCCATTGCCCTTGCCGCCGATGTAGAGGGTGATGAAATCTATTTTTTCGCTGGCTTTCGCGCTCTCGTCCGCCCCTCCCCACAAATCGGATTCGCGGGTAGGCCGGTAGTTGGTTTCCTGTTGCTCGGGGCGCTTGAGCACAGCTTTGAGTTCCCCGTTCTCCTGCGCAATCAGCACCTTGCCGATCTCGTCCGGCAGCAGGTTCAGCGTGAGGGTGGAATAGCGGCGGTCGTACTCTTTCCCATTCGGCGCCGTTTCCCGGCGCACGATGTTGCCGGTCGCCTTGACTAGCACGTCCTGCATGAGCGGCATGACCACTTTGTTCTCCCGTTTGCCAGGGAGAAGCGATTTTTCTTTGCTGATGACGAATAGGTCGATCCGGTCGTAAGGCCGGACCATGCCGGAGATGGAGTTCAATTCATCTACGGCGATGGTCAGCGCACGGCGGTCCGCTTCCAGCATGTCAGAGAAGGACGGGACAACCCCGCTGGAAAGGTATCCCCACAGGAGCGGCCGGCCTAGCGGCAGGCTGACTTTCAGGCTTTGCCCCAGGGCGCGTTCGATGTCCCCAGGGGCTACCGCGTCCGGGGGAACCATGTCCACCGGCATTTTGCGGACGGCAAAATTTTCGAGCACCACTTGGGTGTTTGCGGCCACGTTTTTACTGGCCACGACGACGGCAACCCTCTCCGTGTGGTCGGCATACTTCGCCTCCAGCTCGGCCGCTTTCCGGTTGAGGTACGACTTCACCAGGATGGCCGCAAACCCGGCCATGCCGAGGGCCAATCCAAGTAGGATGAGCCGCCTTTTCCCTGCTGTCATTGCCATGATGGGACCTGTTATTCCCTGAAATTAAAAAACGTTGAAACCCTGGCGGTATACCCAGCGGGGGGACCGCTCATTTTTTGAACTTCGGTTTGGTGGTTTCCTTTGGCGGCATTCATCATGCTTGCCCGTTACTGCCCTGGGTCCGTCGAGAACCCTGACGATGCGCCGACAATAGGGTCGCCAATCGCTTTGACCTTGGCTTCGTGGTTTTCTTTGATAGCGTCCATCAGCATGTCCGCTACTGATTTACCGCCGTCCCCAAAGGGTACAAAAATCGCCAGGATCAGTATTAGCGCGCAAATGGTGTATTCCACCATTGCTTGCCCTTTTTGGTTTGATTTGCACATATCGCCCATGATTTTCCTTGTATTGTTTGCGTTTTTCTTATTCCGCCATTTCGTTATAGATCACTAGTGTTACCCCTTCGCTTTTTCTCTGCATATCTACTAATAATTGCCGGTTTTCTTTGGAAAACATTAATTGCCGATGTTCACCGGTTTTGATCGTTTCATCCTTGTCGCGCCGCCACCCTGTACCAATGTAGTGCTCCCGCAAATACATCGCATTGCCTTCTACCGATTGTTTGTTCTGCATGATGACGAAGCGATCCTTTCTTGTACCATCCCGGCTATCCTGGTGTTGGATAACTTCGGTGCCCGGCATGCGGGGAATGTCCCGTGCGAGTTTTTCGGGAATTTCCATCTTGAATACGTCTAGCGAGGAAACGAAAACTTTTATCGCTTTTTCGTTCTCCGCCGTCATCTCTACGTTAATAAGGCGCTTGTCCGGCATCATGGCGCCGATCATTTTCCGCCGGGATGTGGTGTTTTCGGCGTATTTCCCCTTTTGGGCATTATTCTCGAAATACTTCCGGTAAAACTCCAGCGTCTTATCGGGATCCAACGTAGTGAATTGGATAATCTGCATGGGCGCGCCATTGAAACGCATGTCGTTGGAAACTATTTGCGGCGCGGTATTCGGCGGCACGGGCAACGCGTCGGCATTGGCCGCAAGGCAATGCGGCATGGCAACCATGAACAGCAGCAGGGACCCAAAGATGATTTTTATCCGGTACATTTTTCTGTCACTGGTCTATAGGAGTTAAACACTCCAAAAAACGGGACGCTGAGGGTGCCGTCATCGTTTACGTTGTAAGTTATGCCGTTTTCATAATAGGAGATCGTCCCGTCACCGTTATAAGTAAGGGTTTTGGTATTAATGCCGTTAGACCCTATCCGCATATCGACCGGGACGACATCGCCCCGTATGCATCCCAGTTTTAATTCCTGGAACGGCGTCAATCTATAGCCAGACGACGCATCAAGGTCGTTAAGCAGGTCTATGAGAGGCTGCGCTTCCTCTGCCAGGACGGCAACCGGCACCAACGGCTTCACAATGGCTTCTTCATGCTCCTTGCCGCCCGCACTCCAGGAATCTGTCACCACCGCCGCACGTTGCGTGATGCCCAGGTCCAGGTCTTCAAGGGTTTTTACATTGCGGACGGCGTTGAGTTTGGCGCTGACTTCCGCTACATATAAGCCTTTGTTCTCCAGCTCCATTTTTTCTGCGCCCACCAGATTCATGACGTTGGCAATAATGTCATAGGCTTCCCCAATCGTTGAAGTTGTTTCGCCTTTGTCATAAAGCTTGAGCGTGGGGCGCGCGGCCTGCTTGGGTTGCACTGATACCGCTTCGATGTCAACGACCTTGTCCCCATTGTGCAAGGAGTAAAACGACGGCAGGTCCGCATTCCCCGACAGCCTGCCCGCGGCGTAGGTAGACCGGATCTCTGCGTCGGGTTTTCCAAAAAAGCGTTCGACCATGAGCTTTTCAATCTCGTCCGTCGGCCTGACCGCCGCCTGCGCGCCACTCACGGGGCCTTCATGCCACACCGTCCGCTCCCAGGCCGCGTAGCGCGCCCCGTTGAGCGCCGTGGTACGGGCCTGCCCATAGGCGTACAGCGCCCAACCAAAAATGAAGGTTGGGATGAGCACCAGCAACGCGGAGAGCACTACTTCCGTGAGTGCTTGCCCGCGCTGGCGGCGACGGGCCTGCCGCATCATCCTCAGGCCGGGGGGCCGGGACGGCTCAAAAACGCGGCTGGTAGGTGTCATTTTGATCCCCAAATCAGGAATGGCTGGGCCGGCGGGAGCGTCCAAAAACTTTCCCGCGTGCTACTTCCAGGTTGAGTTTTTTCATGCAGCGGTTTTCGGCTTGGTCCATTTGCTTATCGAGTTTCGGGAGCAAACGGCCAAGTTTGGCTTGTTCCCTTTTATGCACGCTTTTTCTTTCGGACTTTGCCAGGCGCGCTAGGGTTTTTAGATACTTTTTACCGGCTGCCGAACGATAGAAGTGCCTGGCGTAATCGTCGTGCGCGCATTTGCTATAGTCCGCAGCCTGCTGCAAAGCAAGCCTTTCCGTGCGGATGTCATCCCCAAAGGCCGCTTTGGCTATCTTTTCGGCATCCTTTTGCGATATCCCTTTTTCCCCCGCCGCCCGTGCGGTTTTATCCCCTACGCTTTCGTTCCGTGCGGAAGCCACGGGTATGCATGCCACGCATATCGTGGCAATGCATAGAAGTTTTTGTATGATTCCTTTCATCATGTATTTCAATGTTCTCTCTTGGACAACCCAATGGAACACCCGCTTTTGCCGCAATTGGCTTGCACGGAATACCCGGTGCCGTCTTTCGCCCGATAGGCATAAATTCCATACCTGCTGTTTTCATAGGGCCTGGCGTCGATCGTGAACCCCCTTTCCTTGAGCCTTTCCACATAGGTTTTCATCCTGGCGATATCGCTATCGGGACTCGCGCCCTTCTTGAACATGGCAGTGAAGGAGTTGTCTTTTTTGTTGATACTCGCAAACATCACGGACATGTCGGGCCTCGGGATGCGGCGCGTATACTCGTCATCCGGCCAGTCGCCGCCGAATTGGCCGTAACTTCCGTCCTTTTTGTCGATCCGCCACTGCTCTCTATTTAAAACCATCCGCGTGTCCTCACCTTGGGGGTTCACGCTGCCGTCCGAATTGGTGGTGGTCGTGCGGCTGCGGAATTCGTCGTTGTCACGATGCACTTCCGTTTTTTTGCAGCCATTTTCGAGGGCGATGTCGCTGACTTCCCCGTTGGCCGTCCCAGTCAACGAGCCCCGGCAGCCGCATCCCCGGCTGGGGCCCTCGTAAGCCCCTTCGCCTTGGATTGCCTTTCCATCGACAGTCAAGTCAACCGAACCTGTGCATTCCTCGGCTCCCGCATGGCGGGCCGGGGCTGCCGCCATTAGGCAGGCACACGCTGCCATGCATAAAACTTGTTTGATTGAAAGGGGTTCCGTATTTGCGGCCATTTCCATCTCCATCATTGGTCAGCGGCCTCAAGGGCCACCGCTATCCCAGCGGGTAAATCTGTCAGGCGTGCCTGCCAGTACGGGGCAAACAAGGTGGCATAGGTGCCGTCTTTGTAAATCTGGTTGGGCAGCCTGCCTGCGGTTGGGTCGTTGTCGGACTGCGCGGGGCGGCGGAAATACGCCTGCGCGGCGGCTACGCCGTAAATCTTGGCCCGCCCTTCTTGTAAATGGAACGGGTTCCCCGCGCCGGTCTGGAAGGTCTGCGCGGCGTTGGGTGTACGCGTGATGTTCGATGAGTCGTTGCTCTGGACAGGTTTGGCAGCCAGCACTACAAAAGTGGGGCTGGGGCGTTCGCCTAGCCCCGGCTCGGCGGTCAATTCGTAATAAGGCTGCAAGCCGTTGTACTTACCTTTCAGGCCGTCCCAGGGCAGGAGCAGGGTATATTGATTGTGCCGGCTGTTGTAAGCTTGCCTATGCCCACCGGAAGTCAAACGGCCATGCGACAGGGACTGCCAGTCATCCGCGCCCTGGCTGCCAGCGACTTCCCCTGTCATCCAGAGACGGATCGTGTCGCAGTCCTGGTCAAGGAGGTTGAAAGGGTCCCAGCAGATTTCCATCTCAAACCCGTCCACGCCGACCCAGGTTTTGTTGTCGCAGCTCAACTGCGTGCCGCCATGAAGGAGATTGTCGCTCTCGATGCTGGGGATGATGCTTGGTGGTGAATTGACCCACTCGCGTTCGATGGTGAAACCGTCGCGGGAGTCGTTGACCACCTCGCGCATGCGGTCCATGGGCGTGTCCGAGTTGCTCATATCCACAACAGAATTGTCGTTCCCATCCGACCAGTGCCCCATATTCCAAACGAGAAGGTTGCTCGTGGGGATGCTCAAGCCGCTGCCGCATCCTTGGGTGCCGGTGTTGTAAAACCCGCCGAACCCGCCAGCGGGACCAGCGCCCGGGTTGCCGCTTTGCTGGCTGATAAAGCCGTCAAAAAAGGTTTGGGCAAGCGACGTCACGTTGTATGCGGAGGCAATGAGGCCGCCCCCATCCGAGACGACCCATTCCAGCTCCGGGTCGTTGGCTTTAATGACTTTTTCAACTTTTTGCATATCCGCCACGGCTAGGACATGTACCCCAGTCTGCATATAAGAAATGGCCTGGATAAGGTAATCCTGTAATTCGGTAAAGTATTCCAGGGCAGGCCAAATATCTTCTTGTATTATGTTCATCAAATTCTGGAAAGCATCCCCAATTGCCTCTAATATGGGCCCTACATAAGGGACCGCACCGAGGTATTGAAGCATCGACAGGTCTTGCGAGGCCAAGTAAATCATGTTGCTCAGGGACGCCAGGCTGACCAGTTGCCCTACGACTACGTGGTTGGCCACCATCGCACGGTTGGTGTAGGCCATGAAGTTCAGGTCCCGTGCCAAAGTGACCGCCATCGTGTACGCCCCGGCATCGGCTGCGTTCATGGTCTGGGACTTGGCATGGGTCATCTGGCTGATGTTGAAGGCGGCATAGGTCATCAGCGACAGGAACACAATCGCTGCCAAAGCGAGATAAATGGTTTGGCCGCGCTGGCGCTTTCTGCTGCCCGGCTTCCCCATGATGGCGCGGAACATTGCTCGACCCCCTTTCAACAAAGTTGGGACTGCCCCGTTTTTAGCGTTGCGTTTTCTCGTCAACGTCGTGCGTGACCCGGGTCGCCTTGCCGCCACCAACCAGCTTGACCCGTTCGCCGAGCTTGAAGTGTTCGCCTTCGTCCTGTTGCACGACGGCCAGGGTTTCGCCGCTTTCGAGCTTGACCGTAATTTCCAGCCCGTCCGTCCTGGTCACTGCTTCTTCCACCGCTGCCCCCCCGACGCCGCCCGCTACCGCACCGGCCACCGTGCTGATGGCCGAGCTGATGCCGCTACCGAAGGATCTGCCGATCACGCCGCCTGTGGCGGCACCCGCTACTGTGCCAATGTTCGATTTGGTCCCTTCGATCTTGACCGGCCTCACGCTCACGACGGTGCCATATTGGATTTTTTGGGCCTGCCGCGCTTCTCCGCGGGAATAATGGTCGGCCCCAAGGTTGGAGGCGCAGCCACCCGCGATGAGCGGCGCGACGGTCAAAAGGGAGAGGGTCAGGACCAGGCGGGTTTTCATGCAAAATCTCCTTGGATCATTTCAAAAATATGACGATGCTCATTGTTTGACCAACTCCACCCGCCGGTTTTTGGCGCGTGCGGCATCGTCGCCGGCATCGGCAATGAGCGGGCGGGTGGCTCCGTAGCCTTTGGCTTTCAGCCGGACGGCTTCGACCCCTTTGTTGATGAGGTAACGCACGACCGATGCCGCACGCCGGTCCGACAGTTTTAGGTTGTAATCGGCTGAGCCGATGCTGTCCGTATGGCCACCGACTTCGAATTTCCAGCTTGGGTTGGCTTTGGCAAGCTTGGCCACTTCGTCGAGCACCGTGCTGGACTCAGGGCGCAGGGCATCGGAATCAAAATCGAAATTCACGCCGTAAAGCTGCACCTTTCCGGTTTTTTCCAGGCTCTCCTGCATGGCCTCGCCTGCAGTTTTCTCCTTCCGCCCGGTCGCGGCGCAGGGGAACGCCTTCTCGCTGAAACGCTCAGTCCAGTCTGCGACGACATTCCCCTTGCCGTCTTCCAGCACGAGATATGCTTTGTTTGTGCTCCCCTCGGGGTATTTGCCGGGGGACGCTTTTATCGGGTACGCAAGCCCTAGCGCTACGGAAGCCTGGAGTCCGCTTTCGGTATGGGTATAAGTCAGGCGGGCAACGTTGTTTTCGACCCCGCCGATGAACGTTCCGACAACCTGGTTGACGTGGTCTTTATAGCCTAACAAATAACAACCTTGTATCAGCCCGTTCTCCTGCTTGAGCACGATGCTGGAAGTGCCGTTGCGGGTTCCGACCAGCATCGCAATCATCTTGCTGTCCAGCACAATGTAATGGCCGCCTAAATCTTCCCGTAGCGGGATGGGTTGGTCGAACCGGCCATAGGCGCTGAATAGGGAAACCTTATATCGTCCGTATTCCGAACCAGATAATGTGATGCGGAGGTAGCGGCCGGATATTTTTCGCTGGGCAGGGACGGAAAAATCGTATTGTGTATCGAAATATTTTTGGGACGGTTTGAAATAATGCGATTCGGGTAAATCGAACGCTGCGACCGTCTGGAAATCGCCCTCCGGGGACGAGGAGACCGCGAACTCGATATGGCGCGGCACCTCTATGTTCCTCGTACCCTTTCCCGCAGCAAAACGGAAGGACTCGATGGTTGCAGGCGCGGCAAACGCGTAATAAAGGTACGAAATATTGCCGCCCTCGCTTGGATTAAATGGGTTCAGGGGGCGCTGCCCGCTAATGATCCTGATCTGATTCGCAAACCTGTCTGCGCTAGCCCCTGTACGGTAGGGGAACGCGCCATTGAAAAAGTCCGCCACGTCGATCAGCTCACGCCCCTGCGCATTGCTATAAGCCGGCAGGAACAGAACCGACAGCACCAACAGGAACAGGATTAGGGCGCGTTGCGTGTGCATGGGATCGTGCCGGGATATGTTGTGTTGATACTTTGCTGAGATGATACGGCGGCTGGCTCTGCTGCGAAACCCCAGCCCCGGCACGCAGCCGGGACGAAGGGGGAATGTTGCGCGTTACAGTTAGTTGTTGCGGTCGTCGGCGAAGTTATCCAGTTTTCTCTGCGCGTTCGCTGTGGCACCAGCTGCCGACGTCTGGGCTTGCGTGGTTTCGACGGAACCGTTTTGACCTGCCAGCGCTGTCGCGGCGGCGGCCGTTTGATGGCGCAGCGTATCGCCGAAGAATGTATAGACCGCAATCGAGGCAATCGCGATCACGGCAACAATGATAATGTACTCTGTCATACCCTGACCGGCCTGACGGGCATAACGGCGAATTTTTGTCAAACGACCTTGCTTCATAGTTTCCTCCGAATGTGAAAATAAAAACACTTGCAACTACTCCACTACTCCGAGCAAAACAGGGTATCCATAATGAATTTCATGGCTATCCCTCCGCTCGCCCACTGTCAACATGCCCCCCCATGCCCATGCGCCTTTTGGTAGGCCAAAAAACGGGCCTGTTTAACACCCAGGCAAGGGGAGCGTCACTCCCCTTGGGTT
>Ga0123357_10004510_pt1 | contig 16372 bp, 19 predicted proteins | sample TergutEmb28metaG_FD_89873 | JGI IMG/M metagenome (GOLD analysis project Ga0123357, IMG submission 89873) | Embiratermes neotenicus P4 segment gut microbial communities from Petit-Saut dam, French Guiana - Emb289 P4 | ecosystem: Host-associated > Arthropoda: Insects > Digestive system > Gut ... | reverse complement strand
CGTGTCCTCAACGAAAAGAACTCAACGTAGCAAGAGTACGCCTCGTTCTTTTCGTTTGCGGGCCACCCCAACCTTCGGGCGCCTCCCACGCTTTTCCTCGATCCTTCCAGGAGGACAGGCTCTTACTCTTGAAGGACGACAGAATCTTGACCGGCGCCTGCCGGGCGAATGGTTCCCGCCCATGCGCACTTGCACATGGATTGATCGTGAAGCACATGGAGGCCATTCAACGTGACATCCGAACTGACCGACGTCCACGGCGCGGTGGTATTTGGCACGCATGGTTGCGGCGCTTTTGCTGCAGCCACTTGGGGATTGGAGGGCGAGCTACACATGCCGAAGGGGGCAATATTCGTGAGGGGGACGAAGTCCTGCTCGGTGGCTACGTTAGCGCCCGTCACATCGCCATGGTTGGTGGGCAGCACCGTAAGCTGGGACGGGCTAGACCCTTGGTCGCACTGAAGTTGTGCACCGTGTACTAGGAGTTTCATTCTCTATACCGTTCCGTCGTAAGAGCCTGCGTTGTCATGAGAGCCTTATCGTGACACAGCATTTGGGCCCTGTCATAGCGGGATCTGTCAACGAGGATGAGACTCACTTTCAACAATTTGCCTGGAAGTCCATTAATCATTTGGCGAAACTGTTATTAAAAATGAGTTTGAATTGAAGTCTTACGTGGCCAAGTTTGCGGTATAATCAACCTGTCCACCCAATCGGGTGAGGTTCATATTATCAAAAGAAAACGCCTCGCCGGCGAGACAGCCGGCGAGGCGTGGGCAATTAGGAGGATCAAATGCAAACCACAAAATATCCATCTTTTTTCGCAAGCGCAAGCTCAAAAAAACTGGACCGCTTTCAAGAGGTCTACAAGCTCATGCTTTTTGCGACCGCTGCTACAGCGGTGGTGTTGGAAAGATGTGTGAGATGAGAGAGCAAGTATTCCTTCACCAGAAGCTCGAACTTGGCAACTTGCGCTGACAACCCTAAGGCCCTAGCAAAGTCGTCAAGAACGCCGCGTTCGGCAGCCGAAACCTTCCCGTCAGCCCATGCTAGCAGCAGGGCAGTTTTGAGAAAAAGCTCGCGCAGATCCGATGTTTCTAGCGAAGACGCGAGCTCAGAAGCGCCAATGGCGGGTCGCCGAGCGAGCTCGGCAAGTGCCGCGGGCGTTCCACCCACATCGGCCCAGAATGACGCGATGAGCGCCTCTTCCGCCTGGTGAAGACCATCGCTTTTTGCAACGGCAAAGAGCCCTCGCGCGATCGCTTCTGCATGTGCCGCGCTTACCGCGACTTCAGGAACTAGGCTCATTCGCTTCTCCCTTTCTATATCCGTCTATATTTGTTCCAAGCTCAGTTCATCGCCGATTGCCGCATTCAATCTTGAGACGCATCAACCTCGTTTGGAGCTCGTCGACAGAGAGCTCCGCGTACTTGCTTGGGAGCATACGTCGGTTCGACGCCTCGAACACCGCCAGTAGCTCCATATACTCGATCATCTCGATGTCGCGCGACGGAAGGTAGTCGGCAACTGCCGCTGCGAGATCTTCATCCGTGAGTGCCGAGTCGCCCGCGTCACCGTTGTGCGCGGCGTTTGCGTTGTCGGCGGCCAAGAGCACGACGGCTTCGATGTCGGCATTCGAGTAGCCCACGATTCCGGTGAGGATCCCTGAATCGATGGGTCCGTCGTGAGTCACCTTTGCCTTGCGCAGTTGCGCGCGCACGATCTGGTCTACCTCGTCGGGCGTTTGAGGATAGAAAAACGGGATCTTGCGATCGAGGCGACCCGCGCGCTTGATGTCGACATCGAGCTTGTCAGGGCGATTCGTCATCAGCACGAAAAGAACCCGCCCGCGGTTCTCGGTATCGCTCATGAACTCTTTGATTCGCCCGATCACGCGCGACGAGGTACCCCCATCGCCGTCACCTTCGCTGCCACCAAAGGCGCGATCGCCCTCGTCGATGATCACGATGATCTGCCCAATGGCCTGGATCACGTGCAGGATCTTCTCGAGGTTGCCCTCGGTTGCCCCAACCCACTTCGAGCGAAAGTTTTTTAGCTTGATCGTCGTAAGCTTGCTCTCTTTGGCGAACGCTTCCGCAACGAACGTTTTGCCCGTTCCCATGGGCCCGGTGAAAAGCAGACCCATCGGGCAGCGATTCCGATGGCCCTCGCGCATGTTCTTCGCAACGGTGGATAGTTCGCGTTTCACCTCTTCGAGCCCACCCACCATGTCAAACCCGTGTTGCGGTTCGACGAACTCGATGAGACCGAAGCACTCGCGCTCGATGATCTCTCGCTTGCGCGCGGCGACGAGGCGATCCACCTCGGCGCGCGCGTCGTTGTCATGCGACGGCGCCTCGCCATCGGGCGCGATCAAACGGCGGATCTCTTCGAAGCTCATACCCTTCGTGATCGCGGCAAGCTTCTGGGCGCGCTCGAGCACCGCGGGTGAAGGCGATGCGCCCTTGGTGAGCAGCTCGAGCACGTAGCGCGTGCGATCGGCGTCGCCCATGGTCGACGGCGTCGACGGCGTAAGGATCGACACGAGCTGGATGGCTTTCAGCCCTGCGGTGATTTCGGAGAGGCGCTCGACATCCGCTGCCGAAAGGCACGGATCGGCGTGAGCGACGATTGTCGCGCGCTCAGGCTTGCTCGGCATTGGAATGCGAACCGTGGCAACCCGCGGATTGGAGACGATCTTTGGGTTTAGATCAGAGAGGTTCTCGACAACCAGGACAATGATCGAATCGCTTCGCTCGAGAGTGCGGAGAAGCGACCACCTGTGAAGCGTGACCGTGGCAGCGCGATCATCCATCGTCGAAAATGACGTATCGCCCGCGGGTGCGATCGTGTCTGCGTACTCGAGAATCGCGGCGAGCCGGTCGTTCGTCGTGAGCATGCGCTCGATGAGCGGCAGCACCTTGGCTGGCTCGCGTTGCACGATGAGCTCCTCGGCACCAAGAAGATTAGCTTTTCGCTTCGTGAAGCGAACGCCCGTTGAAACGTTGTAGACGAGAATCGTGTCTTTCGTGCGCGCGAAGACCACTTCTGCGAGAAGCTCGGTCACGCTATACAGCTTGCCGTCGTAAAGGACAACGTCGTGTACGTTTCCAAAGAGTACAAATTGCGACGACTCCCCTCGAAGGTACCGGCGACGTAGCTCCTCACACCAAGCGGGTTCGGCTATTGTGGCCGGCTTGGCTTCGCTTGGATTTGCGTCAGTCATCATCGCGAGCCTCTTAATTACTAACTACCGATTACCGCTCGACCGTGGCCATGAAATGCTCCGTCTCGCGCGCGGTCTGCCGAATCGACTCGACGCCGTCGATGAGATCGTCGAGCTGGCCGCCGAGTTCCGCCGGTGAGCGCATCGTCACAATCTGGTCGGCAAGGAGCCGGAAGGTGTTCTCGATGAGATTGAGCTGCCCATGTGCAAGCCGCATATCGCGCGCAATCTCGGCATACTTGTCGCGACGCATTTTGAGCACCGCGAGGTTTTTCTGCGCAACGGCGCGTCCTTCTTCCGCGCCCGATTGAATGAACTGCTCGTAGCGTGCCGCGTCCCGCTCGATCTGTTGAGTGTCGACCGAGCTCAAATATATCGAATACCGGAGGCAAGTGTATTCGAGGTCGACAAAGCTTGTAACGAGCTCGTCGAGCTTTGCGAGCTCGCGCCCAAGAAGATCTTGAGTCAATGCCGGGTTGTCGCGAGCAAGATTCAAGATTTGATCGCGCGTGCTCTGCAGCGCATTGCAGCGCGCTGCCTCTTGCTGCGAGAGCGCCTTTAGCTTCGCCTCGATGTCGGCGGCGCGCGCCGCTTGGAGTTCGCTCTGGTGGTACTTGTCGAACCACGTTTTCTGTAGCACCGTCGAATCCGGAGCGAAAAGCATCCAGAGACCTTCGAGGCACGCGCCAACACCGGCCAACCACCAGTTCTGCGTTGCCGTAGCAACCGTGAGAACGCCACCGAGCAGGCTCAAGTTGTATGCGTTCATGAATGCATACTTCGTATACGGTGGCTTGTCCTTGCTGGAGCTCACGTCATACTCTCAACTCGAAGGGCTCGAGGGGGCGTAGAGGGCGTCGAGCAACTGCTGTTCGGTGGCGCGAAACTCGCTCGATGATTTGAGCGCCAAGTCGCGGCGCTGGAAGTGAGGAATGTCGCAACGCTTGAGAATGCGCGCGGGACGGCTGGTGAGCACGAACGCCGTGTCGCCAACGTAAACGGCCTCGGTGACGTCGTGAGTCACGAGGATGATCGTGTTGTCTTCCTTTCGCGAGATGTCGAGAAGCAGGCCCTGCATGTCCCAACGCGTATGGGGATCGAGCGCGCCGAAAGGTTCATCCATGAGAAGCAGCTTCGGCCTGTTGATGAGTGTGCGCGCGATCGCCACACGCTGCTTCATGCCTCCCGAGAGCTCTTTCGGATAGCGCATGGCAAAGTCTTTCAGCCCGACGAGCTCGATGTAACCCATCGCGAGCTCGTGGGCCTTGCTCTTCGCGATTCCTTGGAGGCGAAGGCCATAGGCAACGTTCTCGAGGACTGTCAGCCAGGCGAATGACGTATAGGACTGAAACACCATCCCGCGGTCTCGGCCAAGTCCTTGAATCGGCTGGCCGTCGAGCAGCACCTCGCCTTTGGTTGGCGAAATGAGCCCCGCAACGCACTTGAGAATCGTCGACTTCCCACAGCCCGAAGGCCCCAGCAAAACGACGATTTCGCCGATGCCTGGCTTATCGGCTATGGCTAGGCTCACATCGCGAACGGCTTCGATGCTGTCGCCCGCTTGCGACCGATAGCTCACCGAAAGATCGACGAGTTCGAGCTTCGGTACGTCTTGGCGCAGCGCGGGCGCGGGCTCACCCATCGGATTGGACCTCGCGCCAGGGGAAGAGAAAATCGTTGATGATGCGAATCGCTTTGTCCGTAAGAAGTCCGATTGTGCCAATCACGAGAATGCCCGAGAACACTTCGGCCGTTCGCATGTGATTGCCGGCGAGCTGAATGAGATACCCAAGCCCCTGACGAGCATTCACGAACTCGGCGAGGATCACATACGTCCAAGAAATGGCGTTGAGCACGCGGAAGCTATCGAAAATCTCGGGGAGTGCCGCTGGGACGAGAACGGTTCGAATGATTTGCATGCGCGTTGCACCGAGCGTGAGCGCGGTTTGAACGAGCTCCTGCGGAACCGCGCGGATCGCAGAGACCACGACGGGCAAGAGGTAAACGAACACGCCAAGGAACAAGAACGCAATCTTCTGCTTCTCGTCGATTCCGAACCAAAGAATCAAAAGCGGTATGAATGCCGAAATGGGCATGTAACGAAGCGCCGCGGTGATCGGATCGATCAAGCGGTCGATGGGATCGAAGGTGCCCATCAGGACCCCAAGCGGCACGGCAACGACAGCCGCTGCAAGGAACGCGAGCCCTATCCGCGTTATGGACGCCATCACCGCGTGGCTGAGCGTGCCATCGAGGATCATCCTGAGCGTCACCTGAACGACGCGCACAGGCGACGGAAGAAAGATCTCGCCAATGACCGGGGGGTTGGACATCGTAACGGCCGCCCACACAACCAAGAGCAACAGCGGCAGTGCGAGCGTGAGCGGCAAGCGAAGATGCCGAGATACTGGACGGCGGATGGCCCACGCCGATTCATCCGGCGGCGTGGGGGCACCTTGAAGTCGAGCGGGGCGAGCGAGCCGAGTCGCTTGTGGATCCACCTTGCTCAAATCGCCGTCCATTCTTTTACTCGATGCTTACTCGACGCTGCACTCGACTCACTCGACGTTGAGAATCACTTTGATCTCGGTCCGTCGATTTTGCATGCGCCCATCCTCGGTCGTATTTGGGGCGATTGGCTTGTCGGAGCCGAACCCAGTGGTTTTGAAACGCTTGTCGGGGATGTTGAAGTTGTCGACCAGGTACTTCCTCACTGCCTCTGCCCGCGCCTTGGAAAGCACGCGATTCGTTTCTGCCGATCCGGTGTTGTCGGTGTGGCCCTCGATCGACAGAACGGTGTTGCCGAACGCGATCATCGTGTCGCCGAGCGCGTCGAGCGTGAAAAATGAGCCTTCCATGATCTTGTCGGAGCCGGTCACGAAGTGGATCGAGATCTGCTTGTTGACGATCGCGCGCTGCTTTGAAGGGTCCATTTTTTTTGTCGCGTCGATCTTGAAGTCGTCCACCACTTTCTGCCCAGCGTAGCTGTCGGCAGCGGAGGCGACGAAGCGCGAGTCCATCGCATCTTTCGCATCGACGACCTTCGAGATGACGCCCTGCTTGCGCCAGACGACGAACGCCGTATCGAAAAGCGAGACGAACTGCGGCCGCACATTCGACCCAAGGCCAAAGAAAAGCGCGTTGTCCGCAAAGGGCGTGAGCTTTAGACCAGCAAGCATGCCCGAGACGTCGTCGGCCGAAAGCTTGAGGGACTTGGCAACCACTTCGTTCGAGCCTGCGGGATCTTTTGCCATCGCGTCGATGCCGTCGAACCAGCCGTGCACGAAATCGCGCAAGGTCTCTGGGTAATTGTCAACGATTTGCTGGCGTGCAACGAGCGTGTCGGCGATGACGTTGGTGGCCGCCGCGGTTGACACGAGCACGTGCGCCTCGTTCCCTCGCGCCTGCACGCAGCCGGAAAGATCTGGCTCCCACGTGACAGCCGCGTCCACCTGCTTGCTACGGAACGCCGCAGCAGCAAGCGGCGCTTCGTTGACGAAAACGAGGTTCTTCTCGATGTCTTTCTTGTCGTCGGGCGACAAGCCTGATTGATTCAAAAGATAAAGAAGCAGCCAATGCGAGGGTGTGTAGCGCGTAGTGGCAATTCTCTTGCCCTTGAGCGCTTCCATGCTGCCAATGGACTTGAGCGACGCAATGCCATCGCCGCCGCGCGACCAATCTTGTTGGATGATCGCTTTGCCCTTCACGTTTTGTTCGGCGAGCGTCGAGGCCTCGCGGGCCCACGAGTCGACCGTGTCCCACATGATGTCCATCTGGCCGCTTACGAACGCCGCAAGCTTGGCAGCGGGATCTTCGAAGATTTTGAACTCGACGGCCAGGCCGTACTTCTCTTTGTAAATCGAGCCGCGCGTGTTCGCGGCAAACCCGCTGTTCGCAACGATGCCGGGCGAGTGCCCCGCCCACGTGTTGATCCCGACGACGAGCGGCCGATTGAGCCTTCCCTGGCCAACACTCACAGAGCCAATGCCATCGACGCGCTTTTTGCGGTCCGCGTCGGTTGCAGAACCGAGTGCCGCAAAATCGTCCTTTGACAGCGGCGTGCTGCTCGCGTTTGGATTCGCGCTTTTGTCGGGGCCGGCATGCGCCCACTCTTTTGCTGCCCCTCCAAACTTCGACCAGAGCACAATGCCAATGACGGCCACGATGATGACTGAGATGAAGCCCTTGGCTAGCGGAGTCAGTTTCAAGATGATCTCTCCGTACTCGCTTCGCCCGCAACACGCGAGGTTGGCGCCGGTTGGCATAGGCGCGCCCGCCGGTTAAGATTGGCCGCGCGCGAATGCATCTTACATGGTTTTCGTTGCTGCCGCTTTTTTCGCAGCCGACGCGGCTTTGAGCTCGGCTAGCTTTTGCTTGGCGCTGACCTCGCCCGATGACTGCCGAAGCGTGGCGAGCCTCGTATCGAGATCGGTCGCCTTGAGCTCTTGGTTGAGATTCGCTTCGGCCACGGTGTTTTTGATGTGCGACCGTACGTTTTCGAGCGCTTTGATCTCGTTATCGACACTGAGGCCGTCGAGCTGCTCGCTGATGCGAATGCGCGCCTGGGCATTGGCCATTTTCGCGAGCATGTTTTCTTTTTCGGCCTGAAGCTTGCGGATCTCGCTTTGCACGGTCATCAGCGCACTTTTCGCGCTCGACGCGTCGTTCTGCGCCTGTTCGAGCTCAGTTTTCAGCTCGCCGAGCTCGGTCTCGAGCGCCGTTTTTTTCTGGATCAGGACCGTGGCAAGATCATCTTGCGATGTTTCGACTGCCGTCGAAAGTTCGAGCTCGACCTGCGCGAGCTCTTTGGTGCCCTTGGTGTTGCGCTCGGCAAGATCCTCGCGTCGCCGAATGATCGCCGCAGTCGCCTTTTTTAGCTGCGCGTACTTCTCGACCATCGAGCCAATCGCGTTCTCGTAGGCAATCTCTGGATGCTCCTTCTCGATGTCGGAGATCCACAAGCTAACGAAGCCACGCCACAAGTTGGCTAATCTTCCAAAGATCCCAGCTGACATTGCTCTCGCTCCTGGTTGGACAATTTCGTTCCTTGGCTCACTTCGTTGCCGGCGTCGGCTCGACGAGCTTCGGCGATTCTTTGACCACGCGCTCGACCGCCTCTTGACCGAAAAACTCGAGGACAACCTGCACGCGCAGCTTTTCACTATTGCATGTGCGGACGAGCGCCTGCTGCTCGACCACTTGTTGCTCTATAATCTTTTTGAGCTCCACAATCTCAGTGGAAAGCTCTTCAATCCGCGCGTTGGACTCGGCCAGCACCGACTGCGTGTCGGCCTGACCATGCTGGATGTAAGCCTCGAGGGCCTGGATTTGCTGCGCGCCCGCCTCGATGATTTGCTCGATTGGGATGCCGAACGCCTTGAGCGAAGCTTCGACGATCTGTTTCTTGACGTCACGAGGCGAGTTACTCGGAAGTGAATCAACGAGCGACAATGCCTTTGCTACGCGCTCTTGCTCGGCGTCGCTTAGCGAAGCAGCTCGGTAAACTGCGGCGAAGTCGACCACACCCGCTTCTGCCTTTGGGATTTCGCCGCTCAATCTAGGAACGGCGGGAACAGCTGGAACGGTGGGCTCGGGTGCCTGCGGATCGCTCGAAGCATCGGCTACGGCATACTTTGCAATAAGCTCCTCGGGCGTGCCTGGCGTATCTTTCGATCCTGAATCGGCGCTTTCATCGACAACAAACCAGCCGAGCACCGTCTTTCCAAAGCTTTTTCCCTTTTTGCTTGCCGCCATCCGCTTCCGCAGAAAGAAACCAAGTGCGGCGATGTCTGTCAACCACGGAGGCGGCTGTGGTTCGAGTAAGGTCTGCCACATAGGTCGAGCGGGCCAACTGCAGTACGCAGCAGTTTCCGAATGGGAACGATGTAAGGTAACCGGTGATTACACTTGAGCGCTTGCTTTGCAGGCGCTACGGATTCTAATCTCAACCTGTTGTGGGTGGACCTGTCAGCATTGCACCAAAGTTCCTTAGTGAGGTTCGAGTCATGAATTATCGTCGTCTCGTATTTGTTTTCGCGGCCCTGCCTATCGCGTGCTTCGCGTATGCGTGCTCATCGAGCAGCAACGACAATCCTCCGGAGCAAAGCACCACCAATGATGATGCTTCCGTCGATAGCTCCAACGAAACTCCGACCGTCGATGCCGGCGATACTGCGGATGCAACAGATGCTTCTGACGCGAGCGACGCGGCAGATGCAAGCGATGCAGATGATGCTGACGCAGATGATAAGGGCGAGCCGCCGCCGCCCGACGACAAACTCGTCTCGTGCGTTGGTCTTGGCAACCCGATGAAAGCCGACGCAGAGGGCGTCGTCAGCATCGACTCCGGCGACCCAGCAGTGACTCAGATTGTCGATGAGTTTAATGACACGGGCTACACGGACACGTTCGTTGGCAGTCCTCTCTACATCGAGGTCGGCGGCGTGGGGCAGCTCGTATTTTCAGAGTTTAACGCGGTTCCTTTCGACCCGTTGGACCCGAACACCACCGTTGCCTCGGCCGTATTCAGCGTCAATCTCGACGGTAGCGGCCGAAAGGTTTTTCGTTTCGTCGACGCCACTAGACATTTCTCTGGCAACGCTCTCCTCAACAACGACACGGTCTTGTCTGTCGGAGTTACCGATTCCGCAACGACTGGGTTCATCTACCAAACCAAGACGGATGGCACGGTCGTTGACAAAACGTTCCCCACTGATCCGTCAATCGATCCAAGGGATCTCGTGGTCGGACCGAACGGCGATATCTATTTCACCGACCCGCAGTACCAGGTGAATAATAATGATAATAATGACGATATCCCCATCTCCGGGATTTACCGTATCCCGAATGGCGGCGCCGCCACAGCCATCCACACGGATGGAGACGTCGCCCAGTACAATGGAATTGCGCTCTCGTCCGATGCGAAAACGCTCTACACGTCAGTCACGAGCGATAGCACCATTCTCACGTGGACTGTCAGCGACGACGGAAGCGTCGCAGATAAATCGACCACTCTTGTGGCTGCAACGGCTGACGCGCCGGACGGCATTGCCGTGGATACGGCGGGCAACCTTTGGATTGCGGAATCCGATATCAATGGGGATCAGCACGGTCGCGTCGAGGTGTTCTCGGCTGATGGCAAGACGAAGTACGGTGAAATCACATTCCAGGATCAGCGCCCCACGGGTGTTGCGTTTGGTGACGCGGATAATCAGACCCTCTTCATCACGACGGAGTTGGGCATTTATAAATACAACGTCCGCTGCGCCGGTATCCGTAAGTAGCCTGCGGAGGCCGCGCGCAGCACAGGCCCGCGCGCGGCTCATCCAATCCATCGACGCTTGCGTGCCTCAGCAAGCAGGCGCTCGCGAAAATCTGGATGTGCAACCGCAACAAGGGCGTGAACGCGCTCGCGGATGGTCTTGCCGTAGAGCGCTGCGATGCCGAACTCGGTGACGACGTAGTGCACGTCATTGCGCGAAGTCGTCACACCCGATCCAGACAATAACTCGACTTCGATGCGTGAGATTTTGCCGTTGCGGGCAGTGGACGGCAAAACCACGATGGGCCGGCCATTTTCGGCGCGCGCAGCACCGCGAATGAAATCCACTTGGCCGCCAACTCCTGAATAGAAACGCGGACCGATCGAATCGGCGCATACCTGCCCGGTGAGGTCCACGGCGAGCGCCGAGTTGATCGCGACCATGCCGCGGTTGCGCGCGATGATGAAAGGATCGTTGACGTAATGCGATGGGTGCATCTCGAGCGCGGGATTGTCGTCGACGAAGTCGTAGAGCCGCCTGGTGCCCATGAGGAAGCTTGCGACAAGCTTTCCGCGATGCAACGTCTTCTTTGCATTCGTGATGACGCCGCGCTCGACGAGATCGACGACCCCGTCGGAAAACATTTCGGTGTGAATGCCCAGATCGCGATGGTTGTGCAATTCATCGAGCACCGCGTTGGGAATGCTGCCAATGCCTAGCTGCAACGTGTCGCCGTCGCGCACGAGGCTGGCAACGTTGCGGCCAATGCCGCGCGCCGTGTCATCGGGGATGCTGCTGTCAGGCGAGAGCTCGAGCACCGGGTGATCGACGTCAACGAAACGTGAGACGCGCGAGCAGTGGATGAAGGCATCGCCGTGCGTGCGCGGCATCCTTGGGTTGATCTCGGCGATGACGATCTTCGCAACGTCGATAGCGGGCTTGACGACGTCGACCGCTACGCCAAGCGAGCAATAACCGTGGTTGTCTGGAGGAGTGACTTGAATGAGCGCAACGTCGATCGGAAGTGGCCCTTGAAGCAGCGCCGCAATCTCGCTCAAAAAAACTGGGGTGAAATCGGCCCGTCCATCGACAACGGCGTCACGCGCATTCGGCCCAATGAAAAATGCGTTGTGACGCACGTGCCCGGACAACTCTGCCGCCGTGTACGGAGCATCTCCGAGAGTGAGGATCTGGCAAACTTCAACGTCGCGCAAGCTGCGGGCTCGCGCGCAGAACGCGTTGATGAGATCGACCGGTGCTGCCGCGGCCGAACCGACGAACAAACGCATTCCGCTTTGCACGAGCGACACTGCCTCCTCGGCGGAACACCGCCCCATGGACGGCGGGCGCAAAGAAGAGAATCCTTTCGTTGGCAGCTGCGCATCTCGCTCTTCATCTTGTTGGACCACGCTCACACCTCCGAAACGATTCTCGATGCGTAGCGCGCAGGCCGCAATGAAGAAGCCGATCCTTGGCAAATTATTTTCTTTACTTTCAAATACTTATGCGGAAGCGATAAAAGCAAGTGACATTCGGCTTGGGCAGTCGCCCACTTCTGGCCAGGCTGGCTACTGAAAGTGTGTGAGGCAAAGGGATGCGCTACATCATCATTTCATTGGTCTCTGTTTTCTCGCTGGCAGCTTGTAAGTCAGATGGACCGACCAAGTCTCAAACAGTACCGATCGAGAAGGCGCAGGCACAATCCGAGGCGCTGGCCGATCGTTTTCAAAAGCAGCTCTTGGGAACGCTGACAAAGACAATGGAGTCGGACGGCACCGCAGGAGCGGTCAATGCCTGTGCGACTGCCGCGCCAGCCCTCGCGCAGCAGCTATCAAAAGAAAGCGGTGCGTCGATCAGGCGTACTGCATTGCGCACCCGCAATCCCGCTGCCCAAGCCGACGCAACAGAGGCGCGCATCATGGAAAGCTGGGTAGCTGCGCCGCTCGAGGGTGGCCGCCCAAAGCAATGGTCGTCGTACGAGCAAAATGGCGAGTATCGATTTATGCGCGCCATTCCCACCATGCCCATGTGCCTTGCCTGCCATGGCGAGTCGATTGCGCCGGATGTGTCGGCAGCGATCCGAGCGCGCTATCCACAAGATCAGGCCACGGGCTTTTCGGCGGGCCAGCTTCGAGGAGCCATCTCGATCCGCTGGGATCAAGCGGCTCTAGCACACGCGGTCAGCCAAAGTGAGGCCGGCAAACCGAAGTGAAACCTAACCGCCACTGGAGCATCGGAATCCCCGCTGCGGCGACAACACTTGTCACTGTCTTCCCCACCGTGATTTCAGAGCGGGACACGGGATTCGAACCCGCGACATCCAGCTTGGGAAGCTGGCCAGCCGCTGCGTAGTGCCTAAAAATACGGCGTATTTGCGATGAGCTTACGTAGTTACTGGACACGAATAGGCTGCCTGTGGATGTCGAGTGGTGTGAAAAGTGGTGTGATGATTTTGTAGCGCCGTAGGCTCAAAATAGGCCTCTCGAAAAATCGATCTGACCCCTCAAATAAATCATTGCGCGCTGGCCGGCCAGCGCTCATATTGAGGGTGTCAGCAAGGTGCTGACGAAAACAAGCGAGAGAGAAAATGACATCATCAAAGTTAGGGCTTGTCGCTAGCGCCCTGCGTGTGGCGGGGTACGAAATGGGACCGGGATCGAACGACGCCCATCTGGTCATGCGTAGATTGGGGGACGTCGACGACGACGGGGCCGAGGAGATGGCACATGTCCGCTCTATCGTCGAGCCGCACGGGTGCATGGCGTGGTGGACCACCTACTACTGCACCGCTGATGAGCGCACTAGGATTTGCGTCGAGGTGTCGGCCTAGCTGACGTCTCGCCGACGGGGCCCTGCGTGGACCTCGTAGGCGGCATGTGAGCCGAGAAGGAGGACGCTATGAGGGTCATAAGGACGCGTGACGGTCTGGAGCTATACAGCGGGTATGCGGTCCCACAGGTGGATGGCGGCTATCGGCACCTCTGCGCCACGACGCAGAGGGAAGCGCGCGCAATACGAGAGGCCATAATGAGGGACCCCTCCATGGTCGACGGTGTCAAATGTATCACCGTCGATAGCCGCAAACCGTGAGCCATCATTGACGCGTGCATAATGCGCACGCATCAACGGGAGCCTCGGTGGCTCCGTCAGCGAGCTGGCATATCTCGCCCGACTCGTGGCGGTGCGTCGGTTCGATTCCGGCGCTCCCGACATAACAGGTGTATTATGCAAACATTGATGAAGATCACAGCCGGCCCCCTCGCTGGCTGGCGCCTCATCATCGACAACGGCGCCGTCACATCGTGGGATGGGAGGACACCAGAGCGCTGGACTCCGGCCCCTCTACGCAGGCTCGCACGCGAGTATCCTGTTGGCTCTGAGGTTTGGCAGTGGCTCCGTCAGCACGGCGTGCGCCGCCCAAGTCCAAGCGGGCCGAGCGGGCCATCATTACCCCGAAGCCAACGTGGTACGCGGAAGGTCGAGATCTCCCTCTCGCCCGCTGCCGATGCTGCTCTATCCGAGCTAGCCCGAGGCGGAACGAAGAGCGCAGTCGTCGAAGCGCTCGTGATGCGAGAGGCTAAGCGACGCTCACAGGAAGAATAGGTGCATCATGCAACACTACACGATCGAAACAGGGCACTGCCGCGAGTCACCGCGCTCCGAAGTGAGCGACGCGGTGATTACCGCGCTCACGCCGCTGCTCGTGAGCGGTACGCACAAGCTGCCGGCGCCGCGTGGATATCAGATGCGCGTCACGGTGGACGGGCAGCAACTCGCGGCCACCGCTCTTACACCGTCCGGTGCGCCGCTCGTGACGGCGGTCGTTGCCGTCGACGATGCCGGGCTGAGCGCCGTGCTCCGCGCGACAGGTGCGCACCCAGCCATCCCGTTGCGCGCTCCGGCGCTACTCGTCACGATACACCCCACGATAGCCCTCGACGCGGGCGCATCGTCGTGGCTCGGCGATTGGGAGCGATGCGTAGCGTGGGCGTGGATCGATCGGGTCAAAGCCAAGAACGCTTGACCGTCCGAATAAAACGCGCGACGCTGCTCGTGTCTCGAGATAGTTCCCCGCGTCAGCGGGGATGTTCCGAAAGAGGTCGCTGGAGGTACCAACCACCGACCCGTTCTCCGCGTCAGCGGGGATTTTCCGCCGGGGTAACTCGGCGGCCTCGTTGAAGCGAACGATCTCAAGATCGAAAGCCAAGCAAATCTCGAGACACTCCGCCGGCGAAAGCCGGCGGCTCCGTTTTGTGCGACCGTTCACGACGCTGCAGGCAGCGCCTCGATTGCTGCCTCGTACGCGCCCGAGCGGCCGAACTCCGCCTGCAGCGAGACTACATTTTTGGTGTAGACACCTTCGTCGCCCGTGAAATATCCGCGCGTTTTGAGCGCGTGGACGAAAGCGCGCGCGTCGCCACGCTCGACTTCGGCCCACGCAGCAGCGTAACGTTTTCGGAGAAACTCGAGATGCTCACGCATTCCGTCAGCGAGTGACGGATACGCACGAAACCATGTCTGCGGATCGGGCGGGTTGAACACGACTTTCTTTCCGCCGATGATTTCCCAGACGCCGGTCAGCATGCAGTAGTCGTGGCCGTCGCCAGCCACGTGTTTGACGTTGCCGATGTTATTGCACCAGCAGCTCTTTCCGCGGCCCGTCTCAAGCGCGTATTGCGCCCACACAACGCCGCAGGATGCCTTACTTGGCGTCACGCAGGCATCGTCCGCCTGCTCGAGCATGACGTAGATCGCGCGCCATGCAGCAATGAGTGCACGCGCGAAATCCTCCGTCGAGAACGTCGTGCGCACGGTTGGGACAAGTTGCTCGGTCATGATCCACCCCCTGCCTGCGTAATGTCGGAAAGGCGTTCGGACTGCACTTGTTCTTCCTCGTCGAGGCGACCACGCAACACGTCGACGGGCACGAGGTCGAGAGCAAGATCGACCAGTTTTCGCGCTACCTCTTCTGGCTCTGTCAGCCTCCCCTTCAGGATGTCAGCCAAGAGCGTGGATAGGCCGGCGGTTATCGCCGCTTCGATGCGCGCGGTCATGGGCAAACCACCGATCTGCATGCGCGTGCTTCCGCCTTGGTCGAGGCTTCCGCAAGGCAGTCAGGGTGCAGGTCTGTAATTCGTGCGGACTGCACGTGCTCGATCGTGGCGACACATGAATCGTCGTTGCCCTCGGCGCATCCAAGTCGACGCAGATTCGCGCACGCTTTGGCGGCCGGTGATGCTGCATCGAGTTCGACGGATGCGTCGCCAGCATCTTGGACCGGTTGCTTCGGCGCTGGCTGACACGCCAGCAGCGAGAGCGCCGTGATACCCGCAAGAAACAACCTCATGATGCACCTCCACTCGACACAACCCACGGGTAAAGTCCCCACACAGTGCGCAACCAATCGGGTGACACGATGCAATCGCCTCGGTCGCCCCAGGATGTGCCCCACGAATTGCGCACGATGTAGCCGTTGGGCGTGTAGCCAATGATGTACATGGCATGCCCGCCTGCGGTGGGGTCGAGCTGGTTCGGCGCAGGAACCGCCGGCTTCGACGGTTTCCAGTCACCAAATACCGAATCAACGAGTGCATCGACGCGCACGGGGATATGCGATGCCAGGGCTGCCTTGACGAGCAGCTCGGCATCGTCGGCCCCTGGATCTATTGCGTACGGCCCGACGAACAGCGTGCTCGCGGACCGTTGGAGCGACCCCAACGTGGGCTCGTCGTTGACCGCGGATGCTTCGACGTCGCTGTTGCGACCGTCGCGCGTGTGCACGACGTCACGTGATCGAACGCCAAACTGACCGAGGAATGCGATTGCATCCTCGGTCAACGCGCCCTCGTCCTGCAGGGCAGGAAGCGCGCTGTTTATTGGCGTT
>Ga0123357_10004508_pt1 | contig 16373 bp, 6 predicted proteins | sample TergutEmb28metaG_FD_89873 | JGI IMG/M metagenome (GOLD analysis project Ga0123357, IMG submission 89873) | Embiratermes neotenicus P4 segment gut microbial communities from Petit-Saut dam, French Guiana - Emb289 P4 | ecosystem: Host-associated > Arthropoda: Insects > Digestive system > Gut ... | reverse complement strand
CGCATCCGGCCCGGCGAATCGATGAGCTGCTGCCGCACCGCTGGCAAGCCGCAGGCTGATTCCTCCTGACACGCATCACTGCTCGGCGCAGCCGTCAAGGTGGGACGGCCGGACGCTTACCCAGCAGCAATGAACTCGTGCTTCCGGGCTTGAAGAAAGACAAGCCTTTGTCGGACATGACGATGCTCAATCTGCTCAAACGAATGGGGCACACCGATCTCACGGTTCACGGGTTTCGCTCCACGTTCAAGGATTGGGCGCGGGAAACGACCCATTACCCCAATGAAGTGTCGGAAGCCGCTTTGGCGCACGTCATCGGCGACCAGACTGAAGCGGCCTATGCGCGGGGCGACCTGTTCAACAAGCGAGCGGGGCTGATGCAGGATTGGGCCGATTACCTGGCTGGACGCAAGGCGGCGTAAGCCTTCGCGGACGTGGCGCGGCGATGGCCCATGTCCCATCGCCGCGCCGCACATGCCACCAAATGGGAGTAGGCAGTCAGCACTGCATTATGTGACATATGTTGGGTATCACTGCGTTCCACCCAACCTACCGCGCTCAATCAAGCTCAAAGCTTGCATTTTTTACAACTCCAGAATTGACTTTCAAAATACAAACACCCCTTCCAAAATTTTTTGTCGAATGAATAATTGCCGTCCCATCTTCTGAAAGGTTTGTCAACTTTAAACCAAAATTCAATACATCACTTGAAACACTCTCGAAACTCCTTCCTCTTGCGTCACGACAAACATCCATGATGCTCTTATTATAAAACAAAAATCTACCCACAAGAAATAGTATCAAAAAAATGACTAATATCGGTACTATTTTTTTCATACAATCACCTGTTTATTAATATGGACCTGTGCCAAAACATCCAAATGTTGCACAATAGTTCCCATACAATCCAGCTATCAGCTCATCCCAACTCACTGGAGAGCCTTGCCATGGAGAGTAGCTTTGAAAAATAATATTAGAAACTGCTTTTACAACCCAATACCCCTCAGTTGAAATTGCTGTTACTAACCAACCATCTTCTGGCGACATGTATATTAACGCATATAAAAAATGCTCTGCCTCTCGGTATGTTGTATCCACCGCTCCAGTAGCGCGCTCAATGACTGACCTATCTGCTCTAATTTTATCCCACGCCCCAACTCCATAGAGCGCTAGATATTGATTCGCCAGCCCTAGCCAGCCGCCATTTCCATTTCCCTCAATCAAATAGCTTCCAGCCCCCGTCTCCGGATCAACGATGCTATATCCAGCCCCGCTCCACCCATAGGCATTGATCGGGCTTTCATGGAAGGTCACTTCCTTACCCGCGTTGATGGCGCTGATGATCTCCGAATTTGCACCGGTGATGGTAGGTAAAGCCGTGGCCCTGTTTTGTGGAGTGATGGTGTAAATCTTCTGCCCTTGGCTTTGCGCTATGGCTATGGCCTTGACCGCACTGATGGCTTGTTGGCAGTCCGCCAACGCGGGATTCTGAATCTGTCCCTGTTCGTCGGTATAGCGACATGTGCTTTTATCAATCCAAAATTGTTCCGGCGTGACCGACTCCATTGCGCTACTATACTGTCCGCGCATTTTGTTGTAAGTAATCCACCTGTTTTGAGCCGCACTCTTGCCGTTGGCTGTGAGTTCCGGCTTGTTGTTGATTGGGCTTTGTGGGTCATCATCTTTGACCCAACGGAAATGCCGCAAATGGCCAATGTCCATATTTAGACCTTGGAATGTCAGCCCTGTGGTCACGATGCCATAAAGCTTCCTTGGTTTGACCTGCGCATGGAACAGGCCGTAGCTCAACGCCGGCATGTCGAACATTTGTGCTTGCACCGATGCCACGCTGCCATGGCTTTGTAAGTTCACAAAGTAGCCCCAGATCGTAGCTGTTAGCGTGTCGCCCGTGATGTTCTCTCCGGTCATGCCTTGCAGAATTGCGGCCCGTTGGTCTTGCGGGGCGGCCTGAGCCTGTTGCAGCGTCGCTTTTGTGGCTTCCATCCGCGTCTTGAGCGTTTCAATCTGCTTCTGGCTGATCCCCTGAACACTCATCCCAATAGCCGTCTGCTGCCCCGCGATCAGTTGATCTTGGCTGGTATCCCACTGCTGGCTACCGTATTGGGTGAATCCCCCCACGCCTATGGGTTCACTACCCGCACTCAATCCCGAGCCTGATGCTACGGTTACCCCATCCACCCGGATTTCCGGTTTGAGACCAACGGCCGGCAGGCCCGTGGGCAACTGGCTCGGGTCAAGCTCTTGTCCCGGCGGCGGCGTGGGAATCAGCGCTTCAATGGCTGCTTCATCGGCTGCGGTTGCCGCTACCCAAGCCAGGGTGACTTTCTTGCCCGCCAATGTGGCTGTGGGCGCTTGGTATTGCACGATGGGCGAGTCACCCCACGCGGCGCTGGTTTGGTCGGGGTAGATGGCATAGCTGAACTTGACCCGCAGGTTGTCCGGCACTTCGCTGAAGGCTTGCGTTCTGGCCCTGACGGTGTAGGGCAGCGTTCCGGCAAAGTACGGCAGCGGGTCGATCTTGGCTGTTCTGGTGCCCAGTACGTCGCCTACCGTGCTGTTGCCGCCGTTCTGGTTGTCGATGTAGGTTTTGAGCTGATTTTGATAATTGGTGAGTTGGGTTTGTACGGCTGTGGTGTTGAGGTTTCTGACCCAGCCTTCTTGTTCGTTGACGGTGGCGCCCTGTTGCGCGGCGGTGATGAGTGCGTTGGCATCCAGCGGTACTGCGCTTTGCAGGTCCATGCCTTGGCTGAAGGTGTATTGCTTGAAGCTGCCGTCCATGGGCACCCAGGTGTCGGGGGTGCTGGTTCCTTGAATGTGTCTGGCGCCGCGTCCGGGGTTGTACTGGATGAAGGCTTCGACCCAGACGTGTTCCATGCGCATGGTGACGACTTTGCCGCCGCTGGTCAGGGCGACGTTGGGCACACCCCCTTGGCCGAGCATTTGCTGGGCTGCATCGGCAGTCTTGGCGCCGCCTACCCAGTTCATGGCTTGGTCTATGGGGATTTCCACGGTGCCGTAGACGTAGTGGGCCGGGATATTGGCGCTTCTGAGCAGGGCGATGAGCAGGCTGGCGGTATCGACGGCGTTGCCGCTCTTTTTGTCGAGGGTGTCTTGCGCGCCCTGGACGCTGCCCTGGCTGGGGAAGTAGGCGATGTTGTCGTGGACCCACTTGTAGATTTTGAGGGGGTCGTTGCCCAGGCTTTGCGCCAGTTGTTTGATGTCGTCGCTTTGCTGGGCGTCCAATGTGGCGGCCAGGTCAGCTGCCGTGGGAAGGGGGATGTCTTTGACGTGGAAGGTGGTTGTGGCGGCGGCCTTGGCGCTGGCTGGAACGGTCAGGTTCAGTTTCTGTTGCAGGGCTTCGGGGGTGTCGGCGGGTTCGGTCTTGACGGGTTTTTGGACCTGCCAGGGCATGTGGTTGAAGTCAATGGGCACGTGCGCGGGTTTGGGCAGGTTGCGCGTCAGGAAGTCGGCAAGGGACTGGGTCTTTTGCGGGCTGTCGGGTTGTTGCAGCAGGGCCATCAGGGCGCGGTGGCCGGTTTCAAAGCCGGCTTCGATTTTGAGTTGCCGGTCGATGATTTCTTGCGGTACTTTGGCCGTTTGCCACTTGGCGCGCAATTGCGCCCATTCGGCGCGCACGCCGTCGGCATAGCTTTCGATGGTGGCGATGTCGCCCAGCCCATTGCCGCCCGGTTGCGCGGGCGCCGTTTTGCTTTTGAGCTGCGCCGTGGCGGTTTGGTTGAGGGCTTCCAGCGCCTGCGCGTAGCGGCCAATTGCCGTGACGGGGTTGGTGGCGGCGCGCATTTGCTCTTGCTGGCGTTGCTGTTGCATGGCTTGCACCAGCGGCAGCAGGCTCATGTTGAGCATGGTCCCGACGATGACGCAGGTGACGGCGCGCAGAAAGCGACGGCCCATGCCCATGAAGGGCGGGCGGTCTATGCCGCCTTGGGTCAGAACCATTTGGGCGGTGCGGACGGCGCGGACGGCGTTGGTGGCGTGCATCATGATTGTTCATCCCCGGTGGCTTGGGTGTTTTGCGTGGCGGCAAGGATTGTTCGGCGGCGCAGCCAGCCTGTGGCCGGCGCCAGCAGGCTCAGCATGAAGGCCAGCAGCGCCAGCGCGGGCGTTGTCAGGGCTGGAATGCCCCGCGCGCCGCCGGCCGCGATTGCGGCGGTGATGCTCAGGTCGAACTTGGCTTCGTCCTGGACGTTGGCGGTTTTGGCGGTGACGGCGGCATTGCCCGGGACGGTGCCGGCTGCGGCGGCGACTGAGGCGTGGCCGCCGGCGTCTGTAACCGCGACGTTGCCGCCTGGGAAGGTCACGCTGGGGCCGCTGGTGGGCGCGGTGAAGGTGACGGTGACTCCGGCTACGGGCTGGCCGTGGCTGTCTTGCACCAGCGCTTGTAGCGGCTGCGCATACGTGCTGCCTGCCGGGGCCGTTTGCGGCGTGCCGCCGCTGGCGATGATGGTGGCGGCGACCGGCTCCTCGTTTTGCAGGATGAACACGGCGTTGCCGGGAACGCTGGGCGCAGTGGCGGTGACGTTGAATGGCCCGACTGTGGCGTTGGCGGTTACGGTGACGCTGGCGTTGCCATTGGCGTCAGTCACCGCGGTGTTGCCGTTGGGGAAAGTGACGCTGGCTCCCGTTGTTGGCGCGGTGAAGGTGACGGTGACGCCGCCCATGGGCTGGGTGGCCGTGTCGCGCACGGTGGCTTGCAGCGCTATCACATAGGGTTGCAGGGTGGTTGCACTTTGCGGCGTGCCGCCGGTGGCCTGGATGCCGGCGGCGATGGGCGCCTGGATCTGGAAGGTGTCTTGCGCCAAGGGGAGCGTGACCGCGCTGGCGCCGCTGCCGATTTGGGCGGCCAGTACCGCGATGTACGTGGCGCCGACCCGGCCCTGGACGGTCCAGTTGGCGTCAAACGGCACGGTGGCGCCGGCGGCGATGTCGGAGGTCTGACTGATTTGCCCGGCCACGGTGCCCAGGTCAGGGTCGATCAGGTAGATGGTCAGCGGCAGCCCAGTGAGGGCAGCGTTGCCCTGGTCGGTGGCGGTGGCCGCCAGGCCCAGCGTTTCGCCCGGATGCACCACTTTGGGCGTGGCCGCGATGGTGCCGGTCAGCCCAAAGCCGGTGTCGCTGGTCGAGCCGATCTGGTAGGGGGCTTCCACGTGGCTGTATACCCGCAACTGGTCGTCGAGCAGGTCTTGCTTGACGGTGTAGACGCCGGGGGGCGCATTGAGCAGGGGCTGTTGCACCGAGAAGCCGAGGCTGGCGCCGGGCAGCAGTTGCGCGATGGGGTAGCCGTGGGTGAATTGCACGACGTTGTTGGGATCGACCACCTGCACCATGAGCGTGAGGTTGCTCAGGATGAGGTTGACCGATTGGCTCTGCGCGCGCGAGCTGATGATGACCCGGTCGCTGGGGTTGTAGGCGGCGCGGTCGGTGGCAACGGTTGACGTGGCCGAGGCGGAGACATTGTCGGGCAGCACGTTGAAGGTCGTGCTGGCGCGGGCCAAGTCGGCGCCGTTGTCGGCCAAAACTGCGGTGACGGTGTATTGCGCAGGAAGAATGGTGCCGACCGCAAACGGCGCGCTGACCGGCAGATCGCCGCCAGCCGGGATGCTGGCGCCTTGCTGCGTGACGTAGCCGACGCGGATGCCGTTGGCGTCGTACACGCCGACGTCCAGCGTGCCGTTGACGGGATACGGATTGGGGTTGGTCAGCGTTGTGGTGATCTGCGCCGTGCTGTTGGCCGGATAGTCCGGCTGGTCGGTCGCAACGCCGATCTGGACGAGGTTGCTGACCTGAACCATCGGAATGTCGAGCGGCAGCTTGACGTCGTTGGGCGCAAAGCTGTTCTGGAAGGTGATGAAGCCCGAATCCAGCGACTTGCGCAGCTCGCCCAACTGCAAGGCGTCAAGGTTGGTGTTGAAACACACCTGCTGGCCGTTGGTGGTGACATCTTTCAGGCTCCAAACGTATTCGGTGCCGCCGTTGGCCTGCGGGATGGCCGCGCCGCTGGGCGCGCTCATGCCGGTGATGGTCTGGCCCGGCGCGGTGACCAGATGCGCCTGCACGCTGATCGCGCCGCAAGTGACTGGCGCCTGCCAGATCGTGCCTGGGTCGTTCCACATCAGCAGGCGGCTGCCGAGGCGGTCATAGGCCAAGTAATCGACATCTCGGAGATTGGGGCTGATCTTCAGGGTATCGAGCATCAGCGACATCTGCCCTGTGCTCGGAATCACCTGCGTGAGGGTGTGCTCCTCACCTTGCTGAACGCCCGGGCCGAGCTTGTCCCATTGGTATATGGCGATATAGAAATTGTCGGCGCAGTCCCCAGCGATATTGGGATAGCCATCGCCCTCGAAATAAGGATCGATCACCCCGTCGCCGCGGGTAAAGATGTCCGTAACTGTGCCGTCAGGCCGGACCATACTGACGTAATGGTTCTCGTTTTGGACATAGACGTTGTCCTTGCCGTCAATCGCAATGCCGCGCGGTTGGGGCAGGCCGAGCGTGGTGACCGTGCTGACATTGCCTTGCGGATCGACCTTCAGCAGGCGTCCGGGCGAGCCGACCAGCACATTGCCGTGGCTGTCCACCTGCACGCCATTGGCCGAGGTCACGCCGAGATCGGCAACGACCGTCTTGACGCCCGCCGGGGATATCTTGATGAGATCGAAGCGCCCTGTCACTGAATTCTTGGAAGCCAGGTACAGGTTTTCATCGGTATCGGCGTCCAGGCCGAAGCTGGGGCTCAAGCCATCCAGAATTTGCGTCTGCACGCCGGATTGATCGACTTTGTAGAGCGAGGTCGTGTCGGTAAAGAATATATCGCTGGCGCGATTGCCCGCCAAGCCGTTGGGCCGGGTGATCGCGGCCATGGGCTTGACCAAAGATGTTTCCACCCGGGAAATCGAAGTAAAGTCCGCGCCATTGACACGCATGCACATGGGCAGCGTCTGATCGCCCGGCGGCAACTGCGATTGGCTCTCGGACAGCGTTGCCGTCGCGGCCGGTCCCACGTGCACGAAGTTGGCCGCGCTGCCCTGTACTCCGGGCCGCGAGACGGCAATTTCGAAATCCCCGCCGTAGGGCGGCAGCCACTGGCCCAGATCGAGATGCGTGAGACTGTCCACGGCAGGCAGCACCGGCATAGGGATCGTTGCCGTATAGACCACCGTGCCCGCTGCTGGCGACGCGGCCGACTGCGTTACGCCGACTTTGGCGATCGAACTGGCAATGACGCCTCCTACAGCCCCATAGGTCGATACGTACAGTTCGGAGCCGTTGGCACCGGGAACAATGCCGTAGACCGGCAGGCTATTGAGGGCATGCGAAACGCCCATATCGGTTTGCGTGCCATTGGGCGCGATGCGATAGAGCAGCCCGGAATTGCCCCCCGCGTACAGATTGCCGTCGGCGAACACGTTGACTGAACGCACATTGGGCAAACCCGACCCCACGACGGACAGCTCGCCATTGCTGTACTTGACGACCGTTCCGTTGCCGTAATTGGCAATATATACATCGCTGCCTACGACGCGAACCCCCATCGGGGTAGAAAGACCGGCCGCCAGTACGTTCCAGCCGGTTCCGTTCCACTGGCGCAACTGACCATTGCTGTAATCGGAGCCAATCAGTTTTCCGCCGTCAAACAGGAGTCCATATACGTTCAAGCCGCTCACATTCGCATAGGTAGACACCACGCCAGCGCCATTAATCGAATCCACTTGATTGTTGCCATGTGACACGTACAGGTTTCCCGAGCCATCAAACGACAGGAACACCGGCCCTGAGGTTTTGGCGAACGTGGTTGCGGCGCCGCCGGAAAGGTCGAATCGCCCGATCGTCCCCGATCCGTTGTTGGCGACATAAAGCCGGCCTTGCGTATCAAAGACTAGGCCCTCGGGTGTGGCAACGCCAGCAAAATCGTTCAACAGCGCCTTGCCCGCATCGAACGTAACGACGCGGCTGGCGCTGTTGTCGGCGGCCGTGATGGCGCCATCGCTGCGCACGGCAATGCCACCACTGAACGTGAAGCCCGACAGGGAGGTCCAGTTCTGCGCCGCCGTGCCGTTCCAAACCGAAATCACACCACTGTTCGATCCGTAAAGCTGGCCACTGGCCGCCGCCAGATAATAGGCTGTGAATGTTCCCAGCTTGGCCGGATAACCGCCTGGAATCAGCGAAAAAAGACGATTGCTGTTATCGACAAAACGCAGATCAGTGCCCGTCCAGACGATATCGCGCGGGTTGCCGAATCCCACCAGAGTTGCCTGTAAGCTACCGTCCGAGGCATAGGTGCGCAACTCCAGATTGCCGCTGTCAACGACATAGAAAACGCCCGCCGCATCGCGAGCCACCGGCATGTTGTAGCCGAAATTGCTGGCGACCTGAGTAGCGGCTCCCGTGCCCGGATCGATCGCATAGACCAGGTTGCTGCTGGTCCAGGCCAGAAGACTGCCGTCAGCCGCATTGTTGATTCCATAGACGGATCCGCTCATGGTGGCGACCGAAATCTGGTCCACCGTGCCGGTTGCCGAGACCGCATACAGCGAGCCACTGTTGCCGCGGATGTAAATGTTTCCGGCCAGATCGGTCACCAGCGTTTGCGCATTCTCCGGCAGGGCCGCGAAGCTGCTCAGATTGCCGGCGTCGTCCATTTTCCAGACCTGCTTGCCCGAATAATCGAGCAGGACAATCGTTCCCGCCGCGTCGATGCCGACGCCGTAGGTGGCGAACGGCAGGTTGGTCGCGTTAATCCGGGTTGCGGTGCCATCCGCGGCCACGCGGTAGATCACATAATTGGTGGCAGCCACGACTCCACCATTCACCGGATCGGGGGCGATATAGCTGCTCGTGAGGTTCTGCGTCAGGAGCCGGGCGTTGCCGTTTTCAACGATCAGGATGGAATCACTGTTTCTGACATAAATTTCGCCGCTCGGCCCGACGCGCACCTGGGCGGGCGAGTACAGCAGGCTGTCGATGCTTCCGAGTTTATTGCCCGAACCATCGAAATACGTAATGCGCCTGGTGCCGGCCTCGGTGACGTAAACCTTGCCGGAAGCGTCAACCGCCACGCCATACGGATTGATCAATCCAGTGGCGAATGGCGTCGTGGTCGTGCCGACGGTTCGGGTCACTTGCCCGTTGCTGTAATTGGCGACGATAACGCCGCCGCTGGCATCAATATCCAGACCATAGGGCATGGAAAGACCGGTGGCCACGACCGTAACCTCATCTTGCGGATCCTTGACGCGCAGAGTACCGTCACCGTTGGCGATCCAGAGATTGCCCGCGCTGTCGTACTTCATCCCTTGCGGGTTTTTGGCGATGCCTTGCGCGAACAATTGCACTGTGCCATTGGGCAGCACCTTGACGATTGTGCTGTTGCTCTGGTTGGAGACGTACAGGTCGCCATTGGGCGCGAATTTCAAGTCGAATGGCCCATTCAGGCCGCTGGCGTAGGTGCTGACCTGCCCAGCAGGGGTGATCTTGGCGATCGTGTTGTCGCCGTTGTTGGCTACATAAAAGTTGCCTTGCGCGTCGCTCGTGATCCCCATGGGGCGATTCAGGCCCGTGGCGAACACGCTGATCGCGCCCGTTACCGCCGAGACTTTGCTGACCGTGTTGTCGCCATAGTTGGTCACGACATAGTTACCAGCATCGTCTTTGACCATGGCGTAGGGATTGCTCAGGCCATTGCGCAGCAGTACGGTTTCCTGCCCCGCCGGGGTTCTCATGACCAGAGATGAACTGCCCGTAATCAGCAGGTTGCCGCTGGCATCCACGTCGATGCCGGCAACCGCCGTTTGGTTGGACAAAGTAAATGTAGTAATCACCCCGGCCGGGTTGACTTGATAGAGTCTGCCGCCGCTGCTGGCGCCGATCCAGAAATTGCCTTGCGCATCGATGGCAAGGCTTGTAATCCCGTAATTCGTCGGCAGCGTGGCCAGAACCGTGGTCACGCCACTCGGATCAATCTGAAGCAGCTTGCCATCGGTCGCATTGACGGTGTACAGATCGCCCGCGGCATCGGTCACCAGTCCCTGCGCATTGGCCAGGGGCGCACCCGTCATGAATGTGCTGACCGCGGTTTGAAGGGCCGACAGGGTTTGGGTGTCGGCATTATTCAAGGTGATGGTGAGTTGAAGATCGCCGGCCGCGATTGGCTGATTGCCGATATTGGTCAGGTCGGCGCTCAGCGTGATGGGCTGCTGGGTGCCTATCTGCGCCAATGGCGGGTTGGGTGTGATGCCACCGCCAAGGATGGCCTCGGCCGCCACGGAGAACTGCGTATCGCCTTCGGCCACCACCCGGCCGTTCGGGTCAATGGCTTGCACATGCACCGTGTAGTTGCCTGCGGCCTGGCGCAGCATCAATTGCTCCATCGGCACATCCAGCGTGCCGTTGGCAGGAACGATCAGCGGCAGGTTCGGCGGGTTTGTTCCCCCGCCCTGGACATTGCCCTGAAAGACGAAGACGACGTTTTGCTGCTCGTCGAACACCTGCGCAACCACCACCACCGCGGCGGCATTGGCCGCTTCGTTGCGGATTCGCACATCAAGCTCCGCTTCGTCGTTGGGAGCGTAGCTGGGCTGTTTCATCTGCACGGCATCAAAGCTGATGCCGGAAGCCACGGGCTTGGTCAACTGGATGTTCAGCGTTGCGTTCCCCACTTGCGGCAGGGTCACTTCCAGCGTCTGCATGAGATAGCCTGGGGCGCTGACGTATAGCGTCAGGGTGGTGCCTGAGACATCGGTAATCGAATACCGGCCGTTGACATCCGTGACGCCAGTCAGCCCCTGACCGCTGACAGCAACGCTGGCCGACTCGATGGGCGCATTTGTGTCCGCATCGGTCACGATGCCGCTCAAGGTGCTGGTGGTCGGCGCCACGTTCAATGTGATCTTGCCGACATCGTTGAGGCCGGCTGTCATGGTGCCAGTCGCCGTGATGCCGGTATAGCCGGCGGCGGAAACTGCCAACGTGAATGCGCCCGCGCTCTGGTTCGGGAATACGAACTTGCCATTCACATCCGTCGTCGTGGGTGTAGCGCCGTTGAGCGTCACGTTGGCGCCGACAATGGCTTGCCCTGTTCCGTTGACCACGGTGCCTTGCAGCGAAGTGGCTGGCGGCGTCACGCTCGTCGCATACAGCGTCGGCGAGAAGATGTAGCTGATGCCGGCGACAAACGTGACATCGGCCGTTGCCGTCTGGTAGTTCGGCAGGCTGACCGTCACGGTTGCCGCGCCCGGACTCAAGCCGGTGATCTGGTAGGCGCCGGAAGCGTCGGTGAATGTGGATGCGGCGCCAACGGAAACGACGACGTTTTGCAGCGGGTTGCCCGCACTGTCTTTGATGACGCCACTGAGCGCTGCCGTCAACGGCGCGGGGACAAGGGTGATCGAACCGATCTCCGATACCTGGCCGGCGACGATCGGCACGCTGGCACTTCGGGTCTGATAGCCCAGCGCGCTGACGCGCAGCGTGTAGTCGCCCGGCGTGATGCCGCTGAAGGCAAACGTACCGTCGCCGGCTGTGCTGGTGCTGCTCGAATCCTCGACCAGTTGCACCGTGGCGCCGGAAATCGGCAATCCCGTGGACTGGTCGATGACTTGGCCATGCACATCGCCCATCGTCGATGACGAGGATTGGGATTTGGTCAACTGGATATTCAGCGTCGCAGCGCCCACTTGCGGCAGGGTCACATTCAGCGTCTGTGTGAGATAGCCTGACGCGCTGATGTACAACGTCAGGGCAGTGCCGGAGATGCCGGCAATCGAATACCAGCCATTGGCATCGGTTGTGCCTGCCAATGCTTGTCCATTCACGGTGACGCTGGCGGATGCGATAGGCGCATGGGTGCCCGCATCGGTCACGATGCCGCTCAAGGTGCTGGTGGTCGGCGCCACGTTCAATGTAATCTTGCCGATATCGTTGACGCCGGCCGCCATGGAGCCGGTCACCGCAATGCTCGTGTAGCCGGCCGCGGAAACCGCCAACGTGAATGCGCCTGCACTTTGGCCCGTGAATACAAACTTGCCGGTTGCATCCGTCGTCATGGTTGTGGCGCCGTTGAGCGTCACGCTGGCGCCGACAATGACTTGACCTGTCCCGTTGACCACGGTGCCTTGCAGCGAAGTGGCCGGCGGTGTTGCGCTCGTCGCATACAGCGCCGGCGAGAAGATGTAACTGATGCCGGCGACAAACGTCATATCCGCCGTTACCGTCTGGTAGTTCGGCAGGCTGGCCGTCACGGTTGCCGCGCCCGGACTCAAACCCGTGATCTGGTACGCGCCAGTGGTGTCGGTCAGTGTGGACGCGGTGCCGACGGAAACGACGACGTTTTGCAGCGGAGTGCCGGAACTGTTTTTGATGACGCCGCTGATCGCCGCCGTCAATGGCGCGGGCATTAATGGGATGGAACCGATTTCCGATACCTGGCCGGCGACGATCGGTACGCTGATGCTTCGGGTCTGATAACCCAGCGCGCTGACGCGCAGCGTGTAGTCGCCTGGCGTGACACCGCCGATGGCGAACGTGCCATCACTGGCCGTGCTGGTACCACTCGAATTCTCGAGCAGTTGCACGGTGGCGCCGACAATTGGCATGCCCGTGGACTGGTCGATGACTTGGCCATGCACATCGCCCGTTGTTGGCGATGATGGCGTTTGGGTTGCGAACGTCAGCGCGCGCAGCGCCAATGCGGTCAGGTAGGGATCATCGGCCCAACTGCCATCGGCAAGCTGGCTGGCATCCAAGGCGTCAGCCAGCGGCTGGAGTACCGCACTCTGTGCCGTCTGCGTGGCCAGCGCGCGCAGCGCCAGCGCGTTGTCCAGCGTAAGGGCATACGTTTGCGTGGCCGCGTTCCGCTGTCCCAAGAGCCAGGTGCTGGCGGCGCTGGTGATGTTGGCAACGACATACCGCTGCGACCATGCGCTGGCCGCGAGCAGCACGTTGCTCGTGACATAAACGGAACTCTGGTCATTGATGCCCCAGCCGCCAGTGCTCAACTGAGCTGGCGTGAAATAGGACAGACCATGGGCGACCTCGGTCGAAGCGGCGCCATTGGCCGCTGCCAGCGCCTGGAGAGCGAACGCCGTATCGAGGGAGTCGCTTGGATAACCCAGGCTGGCGCCCCAGCCGCCATCGCTATTCTGTGCCGCCAGCAGGGCGGTGATATCGGCCGCTTGAGCGGCGGCGCCTGCCGCGATGATGCGACGGGCCGTATATTCAACCGTGGTATCGGCGTCGGCGGCGACATTCGTGATCAGCGCGGCGGGTGCGCTCGCCAGCGCCGCCAGAGTCATTTGGGTTTCCTGCCGCGCCTGGAGTGGGGTTGCGACAGAGGTGGCCTCGGTTGTCAGCGTGCCATCGCCTTGCACTTGGGCGTTAAGCCAACCAAGCCCTTGCTGCACATTGGGCGCCAAGGATTGCGCCTGCACTTCGGCAAACCCGCTCAGCCCGAACACGGCCAGTGCGAACACGGCCGCTTGCAGTTGTTGACGGAGTCCGCTCACCCTCTTGTCCTGCCTCATGCCTATCTCCATAGGGCTGTTTTGAGATTAGCGAAAGCATCCTGGAAATTGCGCAGTCTGTCAATAAATTCTTACTAATAAATATTGCTATTGTATTTATGTTACGAATGTTTCATTTTATCACTAGGAAATGAATGAAGTATATAAAAGCATTACAATATCATAATTTTGATGGACATGAATGACCAGCACGGTTCGCCCGTGCGCAAGGCACGTGGCCCTATGTGCAACACCTGTAGAGGCAGACAAGTGTTACTACCCTGCCTTTTACCGTTCAGGTTCATGCCGGCCCGCGCGCCTTGCCGATTTGTTGCGTTTTTGTTGTAGGGATCGCTCTTTGATTCGCTCCTTTTCGTGATCGACAATGGCTTTCAGATCCTCGTCCTTGACGCGAATGACCAATCTGGTAGCCATGCGGGCAGCTTGTTCCCGGAATTGCCGGGTTCCGGTGATGCTGACTTGGTTGTTGTACCGTTGGGCGGCCAGGCGCAACGCGGCTTCGAGGGTGTCGCCGGTTGGCGCGCGATCCTTGAGGATGATGCGCGCGCCGGTGTCCACGAAGCGCGCCGCGCCATCGGCGCTGCGGTAGATGATTGACTGGTGGCGCTGGTCGATTTCGGCCTTGAATTTGGCCAGGGTGTAAATGCGCTGTGGCTCCGCTTCTTCACCGGCGAGCGTATTGGCCTGCATTTTCTTCTTGCGCTGTTCGGCGTAGTGGATGCCGCGCAGCGCGGCTTGCGCCGCTTCATCGCCCTGCTGCGCTTGCTGTTCCACCCACGTCCGCCAGACGGCGGCGGGTTTGGGAAAGGATTGCGTCAGGGCTTTTCTGTCTTGGACTTGCCGGATTTGCAATGCTTCAAGCTGCATTGCGCGCTCGCGCGCGTGTAGCGCCAATTCAATTTGAGTGACGAATCGGCGCTGGATTTTGGCGTCGCGGAACAGTTGCCGGCGTTGTCCGGCCAGCGTGGCTTTCAGGTGCGTGCGCTCCTGCTGATGCCGATCGCGCAACGCGTCACGCTGTGCTTTTTGTTCCTGCCGGCGGGCCTGCTTTGCGTCTATTTGCTGTTGCTCGAAGCGTGCAGCAAGCGCTTCACGCGCTGCGGCACGAGCAACTTTTTTCGCTTGGCGGTCGGAATTGGCTGAATAATTTTGTTGTTCCAGATCCGCTGGCGAATCGGCCACGCGCTGGGCGTACATGGCTTTCTGGTAGGTTATTTGCGGTTGGGCGATTGGAATTTCGGGCGACAGCTGATAGGGGCCGAGGATTTTTTCGAGGGCGGTCTTGCTGGCCCACTTTCCCAATTGGGAGGCTTTTGCCGCCAGAATTCGACCGTCGTCCAGGGTCGTGGCAACGATCAGGCCCGAGCCTTTTTGTTCGATGCGCGCGCCGAATTTCGCCAGAATTTCGTGAACACCTGCCCATGTGGTGCCGGGTTGAGCGATTGTTTCACGCAGTGCATTCGCGGGTTCCTCGCTGATCCATGCCTGGAAGCTGTCGCCGCCGAGATTGAATTGCGCACGACCGGCATTGCGGGTCAATTGCTGCTGCTGTTCCCAATCTTCATGCCAAAGATTGCGCGCGGCGGCTTCCTTCATGGTCATGATTTGCTGGCCACCCGGCTGCAATTCGACCGCGACACAGTAGCCTGGCGCGTGCTCCCAGCCCTGCTCAATTTCAACTTCACGCGCAAGCCGCGCCAGTTCGCGATAGTCAAAGCGAGGCTTTTCGATGACGGTCGACTTGCCGGATTCATCCAGCACAACCTTGCACACAACAACGTGCAGGTGATCGTGATCGGTGTCGCGGTGGATCGCCCAGAAGGTCTGACACTGGCCGAAACCCAAGCCGTCAACAAAGTACCGGGCGGCCAGTTCAAATTGTTCGCGTGTCGGGTGTTCGCCTGCCATCCATGACACGTCGAAGTGATAAAGGGGACGGCCACGGTAACGCGCTGCCTGCGCGGCATCTCATTCCATGAGTTGCCAGATCAATTCACGATCTTCGGATGTGCCGCAATCAGCTTCCATGTTGAAGACGCCGCAATCCGCATCGGTCAGCGGAGCCACCTTTTTTGCTTTGGCTTCGGCATCATCGCGGCCAACGTATTCAATGACATTCCGAAAGCTTTTTGTGGCATTGAGTACCGTCGGGATCATGATTGCGCTCCTGATTTCATGCTGACCCTGGGTTTTTTGCCAGTAATCGTTTGAGTTGCCTGACGGGCGAATTTCAGGAGTTCATCGCGGGTCTGCCAATACTTTTGTTTTTCTTGCGCTATCCAATTCGGTGAGGCTTTCACTTGCGGATAGCGATGCCTGAGCAGGCCGCCGATGCGGCGCAATTCGCCAATCCACAGCAGATCGACTCGCGGGACGATCTCCTTTTGCAATGCGGCGTGCCGGATGTAGCTGCTGACGGTCATGTCAACCTCTTTGGCACGTTCGACGATTTCGGCGTATTCATCGACCGTCCAGCGCACCTTGCCGAAGCGGGTGCGATGAATTTCAGTGTTGGCGGCTGCGCTAGTGGCTTTGGGTACCGGCATGTCCGTCCTTTCGACAAGAATTTCAGTCCCGGCGAAGCCGTGACGTGCTTGTTATTTGCGGAAAGGTATGCAGGCCGAAGGCCGGGTCTATTTCGGGAGTTTCGGCAGAATTACCGGGGAATTTCGGAAAAATGCACTCGTGCGTTTTTCCGTCAAGATAGGGCGTGTGGCCACACGGCTGGAAAAATCCAGCCTATGCCACCCGCCCACTTGCTCAGGCTGCGCCCGAGACCCGGCATCTCCGCGCTTGGCTTGTCGATGCTTG
>Ga0123357_10004507_pt1 | contig 16373 bp, 11 predicted proteins | sample TergutEmb28metaG_FD_89873 | JGI IMG/M metagenome (GOLD analysis project Ga0123357, IMG submission 89873) | Embiratermes neotenicus P4 segment gut microbial communities from Petit-Saut dam, French Guiana - Emb289 P4 | ecosystem: Host-associated > Arthropoda: Insects > Digestive system > Gut ... | reverse complement strand
TGCTCGATCTTGAAATGGAAGTAAAACACTGGACACACCCAGCAAATACAGTCGAAATTACCGATGGGCAAGAAGACGGTAATCACAACATACATGTATACACAGACGTCAGTAAAAGCGATCATAGAATAGGATGCGGAATAGCAATATTTAAAGATAGCAAATTAATAGAACACGAAAAAATACAAATTAAATTGGCGAAGTTCGAATAACCAAGCCGAACAACATGCAATAATAAAAGCACTAGAAAACTTACAATTTTTGGAAACTAACGACAAAACAGCACTAATATTTACAGACAGCAGAATAACATTAGAATCGCTCAAGAACCGGAAGAACCACACATTTCTCATTGAAAAAATTAGAAAGAAAGTGATCGAAATGGAGAATCAGGACTGGAAAATAAAATAAACTTGGATCAAGGCACATGCGGGACATCACGGCAACGAGCTAGCAGACCAAACTGCGAAAGAGGCAGCAACCAATAGCGATATTGAGTACTACAGAAGGATCCCCAGGAGTACAGTGAGGAGATAGTTAAGTGGTAATAGTGTAATAAAGTGGCAAGGTGAATGGGACAACACAACAAAGGGTACAATTATAAAATTATTTTTCCCAAAATAGCAGGCAGATTAAAATTAAAAGTTAATGTCTCCAAAACTTACAACGATGGTAACAGGACACGGAAATATTAAAACATATTTGTACAGATTTAAAATTAAGGACTGCCCAATGTGCTCCTGCAAAAGAGGAGAACAAACAATAGACCATATACTATTTAACTGCGAACTAGTGGAGCGGAACGAGACATACTTAAAGCTGCAGTGCTACGGTCAGAAAACTGGCCCGTGAGCAAAGATGTACTTATAAACAAGTATTGTTAAAACTTTAAAAAATTCACGGACAGTATATCTCTTGATAAACTATAGAAAAAAATAATAATCCACAGTTAAGCCGACAAATCTGTATATAGAAAATGTAAGAAAAGTTAGATGATAAGTAATTACGTAAGATATAAGCAGTGCATGCAGTATTAATTGCAGTAATGGAGCATGCCGAATAAATAATTTAAAATATCCGCATTTATTTCCAGTCCAATCTAACTAGAAGCAGCTACTAAAGCTTCTGCATTTTCCGTTAGTGTATGTATGCTTCGTCCCAGTATATTAACATCATCAGCATAAGCCAGAACCTGATGTGTACCACTTAGTTTCAAGCCATCCTGATTTACCTGAACCCTCCTAATGGCTTACTCTAAAGCAAAGTTAAAGAACATTAGTGATAGAGCGTCTCCTTGTTTCAAACCATTCCTAATAGGGAACCTGTCAGACACATTCTTGCTCACCTGGACTCTGCTATATATTTCAGTCAGACTCATCTTTATTAACCTTACCAGTTTCTTAGGGATACCAAACTCAATGAGAATCTTATATAAGACCTCGCTCCTAACTTAATCGACTTGGGTTTAAAAAGGAAACGTAATAAAAAAAGACTCAGTCTCAAAGCAAACATGGAAGGTGAAGGATATTTTCACAGAGGAGAAGAAGAATAAAAAACGGAGTGTTTATAATCGGGTCTAGACATCTTCCTCAAGCACAGAATACAAACAACTGTCGTAAATAGTCACACCGATATATGGAAACCGATTGCGCCGGCCGACAACACTGCATAGATTGAAATTTTATGCTCGGGTCATTGTGATTACCACATAGATTTAAATTCTTTGCGCCTACTCCTGCGCATCAAACTTCTCAAAACTGATGGATCGGATATAGAAAGTGCTGATCCCGTTCGTTGGTTGTGTCAACAACATGAGAAGTCAATGTTTATTTCTATCAGTGTCTCAGAAAACGGCAAGCCTATTAATCTTCATGAGAAGAACTAACATTACAAAGCGTACCTCGAAAAGCTTCTAAATTACGGTTTGATGCGTCTGCCACGCATCTAGTATCAGGTTTCTGGTACCTCGATTCGCCCGGGGAAATCAAAAACAACAGTTGTTATGCCAAAACGATAAAAGTATCTTAGAAGTGGCAAAACTCTAGAACTACATTGATTGCTCAATGCTGACTTGTTAAATTCCGATAAAATGTTAATTAATGGCGTAGACATGAACATTAAACTTACACTTGCACCAGAAGCTTTTTATCTTTTCGCCCCTTCAGACCAAAGCAAATTGCGAATTAGGATTTTAGACGCCTCTCTTTTTATAACTCAAGTTGAATTAAAGCCCTTTTTCTTCTTGCTGACGCTAATGTTTTGGGAATGAAACGCAAAGCACATTACCCTGTTACACACACTAAGATTAAAATTTTTACTGCGAGTTCTGGGGCCCAGCAGGTCTCTATCAATAATGCATTCCTCGTACCAATTCCAGAAAGGATTCTTATAGCATTGGTTAAAAACACTTCATTCTTTGGTTCTGCATTTACAAATTCTTTCCACTTTCATCATTATGATAAGAAATATCTCGTGTTTTATGTAAACGATGTTCAACACCCTCCCGAGCCACTCACTATGGATTGCTCTTCACCCTTTGGGGCTACTAGTGTATACGAAACACTATTTTCAAGTAATGGTATTCATCACGATGAACGTGCTCAAATGATTACCTTAGAAATTTTCACCAAGGTTTTCTACATATTAGGCTTTGACCTAACACCAGACAGAGAGGCGGAAGAAGAGCATATAAATCTGCCATGTCAGGATAATGTGCGGTTTATATGCACGATTTAAAAAACCACTACCAGAAACCGTCACTTGCATTTTTGTGCTGAATTTCCAAGACACATCAAAATTGACACTCTAGGAACGTCACAGTAGAATGAATATTGTTCAGATTCGTAAACTTTAACTAAACATGTAAAGTATTTTCAAGGCGTTTATCCAATAGATCATTTACCATTGTCACTTATAAAGCCCTCAATAATTTTTATTAACCTAGACAAACACTGCATGCCCGGTTCCCATTGGATAGCTGTTTGTATTTCCGACACTGGGTAAGCCGAATATTTTGATACGTATGGTTTGAAACCCTACAAGCTCGAAATCATGGCATTCTTGCAACGCCACTCAATTTCTTGTGCATTAAACCGCCACAAATTATAGGGATTAACTTCGAATGTCTGCCGTCACTACTGCTGCATCTACGCCCTCCACAGAACCAGGGGAAAACGATGACGTATTTCGTGAAAATGTTTGTACTTGCTCGCTATACCTGCAACGATAAAAAGGCATTGCGCGTGTTCCGCGCTCAGTTTAGAGAGTGTCCCGCTTGCCGCCGGTTGTAGCAGAAGCAGCAAGTCACAGATATAAATAAAGGTACATACACTAAAGGTTATCAGTCTGAAAAGTCTCTCTTAGTTATTGATTTCACATTCTTGGAAGGGCGAGATGGTGAACTCGTGGTCAAGGAGTTGGCGGCTGTCGATTCCCACAGTAACAGGGTCTCATTATATGTCTTTAGGAGACTGTATAGCTGGGAATAAGTACCATCCTTTAACGGCAGAACGAATCAGGCTATTGACCACGGGTGTAATTGGAATCATGGCGATGTACTATATTCAGAGCTGGAGACTTTGCTACATCGCGAGGCATCATCTGCCGTTGCAATCTATTGTTTCGGTCCGCAGAAAACACAATTTGTTCGTGGTCTCATAGACCGAAAATTATTAATATCACTCAGCTACGATGCCCGCCACTCGCCGACATAAGTCTACCAGACATCAACTGCACGTTTGCATGTCACAAGTTCAGACATGTTTGTGCATTGTGGACGGCCTATTCATTAGCTCAATTGAGAAACTTTTACATTCTTAGTCTGCAGTACGTAAAGTGTCCTACTCAGCGTGCATATCATTGATGTTTTTTTTAGATGACAGGGTTGCTTCGCCGGACATGATTCTTCAACAAATAAGAGACAAAGTACGTCTTCATCTACCTGAATGAGGACATCAAAACACAGGTGAAAATTTGAACTTCTTCACGACATGTGGTTATGAATGACCTAAATTGGTCAATTCTGGTGATATTAAAGGGTAATATATCGAAGAATTAAGTGCACGATCTTTGTTATATGCGTCATACCCTGTCAATGTACAGTGGGCGGTATATAGGCATTACGAGTGAGAACATTCAAGTGTAACTACGCAAAGTATTGGTCACAACTAATGGATTTAGCGAGTCCTTGCGTAGACAAATAAGTGATCAAGTTTTGTAAACTCCAAGATGAATTTGTGGAGTGGCGAAATAAGTGTAATGAATCAAAGTGTTTTTGTCAACCCCCAAAAAGAATGTCACTCATTTCGATGAATTGTGGGTAGAAATAACACATAAAACCAATCTTGTAACAAATAAATTTTTATAAGTGTGTGTGGATAATTTGGTTTGTTCGCCTATTAAAAAATATATTTTTTTATTTCAATAACCTAAATTGTATGCGTTAATAAGAATGAATTTTTATTATTTCAATAACCTATGTGTTATTTTTAATTTATAAATACGCCGTATTTTTAATTGTATTAATAAATGGTATATATTTGTAAGGAGAAAATATGTGTACTTATTTATTACCCAAATCCTGTCTTTCTTCAAAAAAAGAGATCGTTCAGGAGGAAGGATTAGAAACTAAAATCTTTCAATTATTAGTCTAGAATTCTCCCGCACAACCAAATCTTTTTCAAGAATAGCAAATTCTTAAACAATTTAAAGGTAGCGCGCTAGTCTCTATAATGTAAAAAGTTACTTATAATTTTAAAAAGGCGCACATTAAAGTTAGGTTATAATTTACAAAAGGCGGACATTAAAGTAGGATTATACTTAAAAATAGCGCTGTAGCAGCCCTACTGTAAAATGGTGGATTACTAAAGTTAAATAATTTTTAAGAAGTTAAAAAAATTACGCGCGTCCACCATATTGAAAAATGGAACCAAATTATAACGGCAGCCAAATAAGTGCCACGCTCTCTGGGAACAAACAAAAGTGTTATCGGCGTCAAGGTGTCTCGGAATAAAGTAATTTGCATAATAATTAGATCAAGTACATAAAAATTAAGGCCTATAAATATTAATTAGGTAATTTGCATATCAATCAAGGACGCTTGCGTATTAATTAAATGTTATGTATTTCAATCAAGGACGCATGAAGATCAATTAGGTAATTTGCATATTAAGTAGGGGTTGGAGATGTCATTGACACAGCCGCCAACTTTGTTTACATGTGAAGACATAGGTTAGGTGGAGGGGGTGCTATTGTGGGTAGTTTATTACTCTTTTCGCGCAGGTGAACATGGATGAAACCTTGTTATATCACTATGACCCGGAGACAAAGCAACAACCAATGGTGTGGCGGATACCGTCTCAAATCGCACCAAAATTTCCGAGAGCAAAAATTTACTGGATAATTCCTGCCTGGATTTTTTGTGATCAAGACAGAATACTCCTCAATGATTGTCTTCCAAAAGCGAAAATATGAAGGGAAAATTATTTCTCTCTTGCTGGTGCAATTGAAGGATATTTGAAGGAAAAATGCCGCGCAAAAAGGGTGTCTTGTTCTTGCAAGACAAAGCCCCGGCTAACTGGGCATATGCAACAAAGAAGAAACTGTACTACCTGTGCTTCCAAATCCTTGATTAAATAATCTATTTTCGGGTCAGGCCTCTTAGGACAACAAGTACTTCAGATTTCACCTTTCAGTATCAATTCACAATTGCTCCACATTTATACATTCGTATACCACGAACGCCGTAAAAAGATATTCTCCCATTACTTCAGGTTCCACTTTCCAGTATCAATCCCCCAATCCTCCATACTCATTCATTCATCTACCACCCACGCTTTATAATGCTTCTCTCGCAGTGCTTCAAGTTTTCCCCTGTCAGTACGTTTCCACAATTGCTCCATTCCCATCCAACCATCCACCACACGCACATCGATATTTCCACCACACAAGCTATAAAATGTATTATTCCAGAACATCAGTTTTCCCCTGTCAGTATCATTCCACCACACTTCCATACTCATTCATCCATCTACCAAACACGCTGTAAAATAATTTTCTTCAAAGACATCAGTTTTCCCCTGTCAGTGCCATTCCACCATTGCTCCATACACATCCATCCATCTTCCACACACGCTGTAAAGTGTTTCTTTTTTCAGTACTTCAGATTTCCACTGTCACTGTCATTCCACCATAGCTCCATACACATTCACCCGAATACCATGCACGCTGTATAATATTCCTCTCGCAATACTTCAGTTTCCCCTGTCAGCATCATTCCACCATTGCTCCATACTCATCCAACCATCTACCACCCACAATCTATGATGATTTTCTCCCTGTACTTCAGATTTACCTGTCAGTATCATACCACCATTGCTACACACTAATCTACCCACCTAACACCAACGCTCTATAATGATTTTCTCGCACTGCTTAAGTTTTCCCCTGTGAGTATCATTCCACCATTGCACCAAACTCATTAATCCATCTACAACAAACCATGTATTATGTTTTCTTTCACAGTATTTCACGTTTCTCCTCTCAGTATCACTCTACCATTTCTCAAAACTCACTCATCCACCTACCACGCACATTGTAAAATGTTTGTTTCCCGTTATTTTAGATTTCCCATGTCAGAATCATTCCACAATTCCCCCTTACGCATTCATCCATCTACCACCCACACTGTATAATGTTGTTCTCCCGGTAATTTAGTTTTGCCTTGTCAGTATCATTTCACCATTGTTCCACACTCATCCATCCACTTACAACACACGCTGGATAATTTCTTCTTCCCAGTACTTAAATTTCCCTGTCGGTATCATTCCACCATTGCTCCTTAAGCATTCACCCACCTACCACACGCGCAGTATAATATTTTCTCCCAGTACTTCAGGTTTCACCTGTCAGTATTATTCCAACATTGCTCCACACTCATTCTTCAAACTACCACCGACGCTGTTAAAATTTTTTCTCCAAAGAACTTCAGGGTTTCCCTGTCAGTATCATTCCTCAATTGCTCCATTCACATTCATCCATCTACCAATCACGCAGTATAATATTTTTCTCCCAGTAATTTAGATTTCCCCTCTGAGTATCAATCCAACATTTACCATCGCACATCCATCCAAAAACCACCCACGCTCTCTAATGATTTTCTCCTAGTACTTCAGTTTCCCACTGTCAGTACTCTTCACCTAGTACTCCACATTCATCCATCCATCTAAAACCCATGCTTTTTAATATTTTTCTCCAAATACTTCAGTTTCCACTCTCAGTATCATTCCACCATTGCTCCGCATTCATCCATCCATCTTCCAACCACGCTGTATAATATTTTTCTCCCAGTATTTCAGGTCTCCCATGTCAGTATCATTTCAGCATTGATCCACACACATTCATTCATATGCCACCGACGCTGTGTAATGTATTTCTACCAGTATTTCAGTTTTCCCCTGTCAGGATCATTCAACATTAGCTCCAAACCAATCCACCCATCTACCACACAAGCTGTGAATTTTTTTTCACCTAGTACTACAGATTTCACTTACAGTATCATTCCAACATTGTCCCACACACATCCATTCATCTACCACCCACACTGTATAATGTTTTTCTCCCTGTACTTCAGTTTTCCCCTGTCAGTAACATTCCACCATTGCTCCACACACATCCATCCATCTACCACCCACACTTTATAATGTTTCTCTCCCAGTACTTCACTTTTCCCCTGTCAGTACCATTCCACCATTGCTCCATACCCATCCATCCATCTACCACCCACACTGTATTTTTTTTTCTCCCAGTACTTCAGTTTTCCCCTGTCAGTACCATTCCACCATTGCTCCACAATAATCCATCCACCTAACACCCACACTGTATAATGTTTTTCTCCCAGTACTTCAGTTTTCCCCTGTCAGTATCATTCCACTATTGCTCCACACTCATTCATCCAAATTCCTCCCAAGATGAAAATGATATTCTGCCAGTACTTCAGTTTTCCCCTCTCAGTATCATTCCACTATTGTTCCACACTCATTCATCCAAATTCCTCCCAAGTTTAAAATTATATTCTCCCAGGACTTCAGGTTTCCCCTGTCAGTATCATTCCACCATTGCCCACACACATCCATCCATCGACCAAACACGCTCTAAAATTTGTCCCTCCAAGTACTTTGGTATTCCCCTTTCAGTACCATTCCATTAATGCCCCACACACATCCATCAATTTACAACCCACACTGTATGAATTTTTTCCCCTAGTACTTCAGCTTTGCCCTGCAGTATCATTCCACCATTGGTCCATTCTCATCCATCCATTTACCACCCACGCTGTATAATATTTTTCACACAGTTCTTCAGTTTTTTCCTGCCATTATCATTCCACAATTGCTCCACACTAATCCATTCAAATACCACCCATGATTTTAAATATATTTTTCCCAGTATTTCAAGTTTCCCCTTTCAGTATAATTTCACCATTGCTCCATTCACATTCATCCTTTTACCAACCGCGCTGTAAAATGATTTTCTCCAATTAATTCAGTATCTCCTTTCAGGAGGTTTCCCCAATTTTCCCGTATTCATTCATCGAACCTCCACCGCAAACTGTAAAATTTTTTCTCCAAATATATTAGAATTCCTTTGTCAGTATCATTTCACCATTGCCCCACACTCATCCATCCATCTACCACCCACACTGCATAACATTTTTCTGCAAATTATTCCGTTTTCCCCTGTCAGTACCATTTCACCATTGCTCCATACACATTCATCCATCTACCACCCACACTTTATAATGTTTTTCTCCCAAAACTTTTGTTTTCCCCTGTCAGTATCATTCCATAGTTGCTCCATACACATTCATCCATCTACCAAACGCACTGTAAAATAATTTCCTCCCAGTACTATAGTTTCCCTTGCCATTACAATTCCACCATTCCTCGGTACTAATCCATTCAACTACAACACATGCTGTATAAAGTTTTTCTACCAGTACTTCAGGTTTACCCATCTCAGTACTTTTCCAAAACTGCTCCCTACTCATTCATCAATCTACCATACACGCTATAATATTTATCTCCCAGTACTTCAGTTTCCAACTGTCAGTTTCATTCCACCAACGTTCCGCAATCATCCATCCATCTACCACCCAAAATCTATAATATTATTCTCCCAGTACTTCGCTTTCCCCCTGGCAGTATCATTCCACAATTGCTCCAAACTCATCATTCCGTCTACCACCCACGCTGTATAATTTATTTCTCCCAGTACTTCATTTGTCCCTCGTTTCATTACAAAATTGCTGCACATCCATTATCTATCCAAGTACAACCCACAATGTTTTAAGTTGTCGCCCAGTACTTCAGGTTTCCCCTGTCAGAATCATTCAACCAATGCTCCACACGCTTCCATCCATTTACCACACATGCTCTAAAATATTATTCTCTATATATTTCAGTCTTCCCCTGCCAAAATATTTCCAAAATTACGTCACCCTCATCCATCGTTTTACCACCCAAGAATTAAAATTATTTTTCTCCGAGTATTTCAGGTTTCCCCTGTCATTATCTTTCCACCGTTGCTCCTCACTCATGCATTTATCTACCACTAAAGCTGTAAAATTTTTTCTCCTAGTACTTCTAGTTTTACCTATTAGTGCCGTTCCATCATAGCTCCAAACTCATCGATTAATCTACCACAAAAGCTGTAAAATTTTGTTCTCGCTTTACTTCAGTTTCCCCTGTCAGTATCATTCCACAATTGCTCCATACTCTTCCATCCAGCTACCACACATGCTATACATTTTCTCCCAGCACTTAAATTTCCCCTTTCAGAATCATTCCACCATTGCTCCATACTCATTCTTCCATCTCCCACCAATGCTGTATAATGGTTCTCTCCCATTACTTCAGTTTTCCCCTATCAGTATAATTCCACCATTACTCCACACACAACCATCCATCTACCACCCATGCTGTATAATATTTTTCACCCAATACTTGAGATTTCTCCTGTCAAAATCCTTCCACATTTGCTCAACACACATCCATCCATTTAACACCTAAACTGTTTAATGCTTATCTCCCAGTATTTCAGGATTCCCCTATCAGTAACATTCCACCTTTCGTGCATAATCATCCATCCTTCAACCACCCACACTGTAGAATGTTTTTCTCCCAATACTTCAGTTTTACCCTTTCAATGCCTTTCACAATTGCTCCATACTCTTCGATCCATCTACGACCAACGTTGTATAATTTTGTTCTCCCAGTTTTTCAGTTTTGCCCACTCAGTATCTTTCCACCATTGCCCCACACTCATCCATCCATCTACCACCCACGCCTTATAATGATTTTCTCCCATTACTTCAGTTTTCCCCTGTCAGTACCATTCCACCATTGCTTCATACTCATCCATCCATCTAACACCCACACTCAATAAAGTTTTTCTCCCATTACTTCAGTTTTCCCCTGTCAGTACTATTCCACCATTGCTTCATACTCATCCATCCATCTACCACCCACACTCAATAATGTTTTTCTCCCAGTACTTCAGTTTCCCCTGTCAGTATCATTCCACCATTGCAACACACTCACCCATCCATCTACCACCCAAACTTTATAATGATTTTCTCCCAGTACTTCAGTTTTCCCCTGTCAGTATCATTCAACCATTCCTCCACACACATCCATCCATCTACCACCCATGCCTTATAATGATTTTCTCACATTACTTCAGTTTTCCCCTGTCAGTACCATTCCACCATTGCTTCATACTCATCCATCCATCTACCACCCACACTCAATAATGCTTTTCTCCCATTACTTCAATTTTCCCCTGTCAGTACCATTCCACCATTGCTTCATACTCATCCATCCATCTACCACCCACACTCAATAATGTTTTTCTCCCAGTACTTCAGTTTTCCCCTTTCAGTATCATTCCACCATTCCTACACACTCATCCATCCACGTACCACCCACACTTTATAATGTTTTTCTCCCAGTACTTCAGTTTGTCCCTGTCAGTATCATTCCACCATTGCTTCATACTTATCCATCCATCTACCACCCACACTGTAGAATGTTTTGCTTCCATTATTTCAGTTTTCCCCTGTCAGTATCATTCCAACATTGCTCCACACATATCCATCCATTAACCACCCAAAATTTATAATTTTTTTCTTCCAGTACTTCAGTGTTCCCTGTCAGAACCATTCCGCCATTATTCCACAATAATCCATCTATCTACCACCCATGCTGTATAATAATTTCTCCCAGTACTTGACTTTTCCCCTGTTAGTACCATTCCACCACTACTCCATATACACGTACATTCTTCCTTCTAACACACGCTCTCTATAACATTTTTCTTCCACTCTTTCAGTTTCCCCTCCCAGTATCTTTCAATCATTGCTCCAAAATCTGTGAACCTTCGGACAATAAAAGTCTCTGTCGGAAATCGGGGAGCATTGCATGGAAAATATTTTCATTTTTGTGTAAGTAAATAGTCGCTGTAATACTCAGAAAAACACAAGACGCCTAAACCCGCTTTGTGTTTACAAATTAGAGTTCCTTAATGTTAAACTAGTGATTTATAAAGTGACCACTACGCTTTAGAATTTTTAACAGCAAAAAAAATAATGTTGTGTGAAATGTTGACAGAAGACAACAATATTAATCACTTTTAACGGTAATGCATCCGTCTTCGAAGGAAAATTCACCAAAATAACTTTATCCTCTACCATGAAATATTGGTAAATAATTTTCAATGATGTAATATTCGGAGCAAAATAACATTTGTCTGAGCAATGTTCCCCAAACATGTGTGACATCTTTTAATCCGACATGTCTGTCCACACTTCTAGCTACAAAGAACACCTTGTTCTCAAATCGCTTATTGTAATGTTGTGAAATATATATTATTTACGCGTCTGATGATGAGTTGGGCGCAGTGTTGCTGATGGACAGTGACGTTCATGTTCATGCAAGGGATAAATTTTGTGTTCATTTGTGTATTATTTTCAAGTTTCATATTTGTACATAGCATTGCAATGTATGATGCAACAGAACTGCCGCCTGTATGGTATGTTCAATGCGTAGGGTGGTGATGTCTTCATGATGTTCTAGAAGCTTCTAGACGCTTTCCAGATCACGCGACAGGTTAACCGACTCATACTGGCTTGAGTCTTTGTTTCTAAGTAGGGTGGGAGAAGTTTGGCGTGGCTTCACGACGCTAGCTTCAGTCTAGCGCCCCGGCTCCATACGGACAGCACATATGATGGGCAGGGCTCTCCGCACAAGGAAGCCATTTATTGTAACAAATTTACAACCAGTGCGTTTATATAGTTCACAGTTTCATTGTGTGCACTAAGGTTCGGAAGGCCTTAATTTGTTTTTCTTTGTTTTTATTTCTTTGTTCTTAATTTTCTCCAGGGCATTCAATGCAAACACCGCTCCCAGTGTTTTGCACTTAACTGTGTTACTACCCAACACCAGAGTTGTGAAGTCGCAAGTTGTTAGTGCATTGTTGTGATAACAAAGAAACCCTTGGTTAACACCTACCTAAAGGTTACTTGCTAAAGGTATTTCTATTTACACACTCCACAGTGTTATTCTACAAGTGGATAGTTTTCCACGAGTTATTTGTGCATTTCAGTGGTTATTTTACCATGGTCTTATTGTACGCAACATCTACAAGAACAAGGTATGGTACAACATCATATCATTACCTTGATTTATTCCAAATTGCAATTGTGCAAGAAGAATTATTTATTATTAGAATCAGTGCTGCATACTACATGCTCTACTGATCAAGGCTGACAACAAGTGTCACCATTACAACAGTGTCAATCCTAGCAAGTTATATTACGGCAAGTTACCTTAACACGTAATGAGCTAGTGGGCTTATTAACCACTAAAGTGTTTGTAAAGACAATTCAAATAGTATTACTACACGGGTGACAATATGCTATTTACAATGAGCAATTAAACATAAAAAATGTGCAACTACAAGAGTTCACTACAATTGTATCCAGTAACCTATTTTTGCTTTCAAATCAGTTTTGTGTATAGTATTTTTTAAATTAACAGAATGCAAGTAAATTGTTAACCAGCATTTTGACAGTAGATTATACGTCTGTTCATCTTTTTAAGTTCCCTGAACCAGTGCAGGTGCAACATTTGTTTGAAGTACGCGAACAGATGGAGACGGTCGACGCGTCAGCTTTGGGAACCAAGAAATGAAGGAAAGTGCTTTAAATTGTGCAAAATATTGACAAAATTTCCTTATAAGTTTAGAGAATATTACAGAACGAACATAAAATCTGTGTTTATATAATGGACAACATGAAGAATGATCTTCAAGATTGTTCTAAGTTCAGAATGGGCACTGAAACATAAGACAAATTTACAGTTGCTCTTCGGTTTGTACTGGTTATTACGGTAAGGATAAAATGAATTTTCATTTGCTAAATTTTAAATCCTATAATCATTCACTGCAATATATAGTAAAACTGCACAAGGAAAAGTAATAACACAATAAACTACAGTAAACTATAAATTTACAAACATAAAAACACATACATCTGTGACACTCCTTTAACATATCTGCTTTATATTTATCAAACTAAATAACTACGTAGACGGAACTGACGAAGGACAGTTATTTGCTCTGTCTTACCCATTCTATGGCCTATAAAGATCAGATTTTTTTCTGCACTACATTCATTCATGATTAGAAATATTTAATTAAAAGTCTTGAAAATTTTCAGTTGAAGACTTCCAGTTCAGTACCAATATATCAAATGTACTTTTCCAAAACAACATATCCTCAGTCATAAAGCGAACCAGATGTTTTAAATTCAGTATAATGTGTTCTGTTTCACTGGGCATCTGGTGATTCTTAGCAGTGGTGAGAGTGGTTGAACGTCCTTGGGCGATTATCAGAAGATTCTAGTGGATTTTTAGCAACTATTTCACGTCTGTTATTGTGGACTGTTGTTATTTAACACTGACTTCGTCAAGTTCGGATTTCCTTTGATGCTGTTCCTTAAGGTTTTCAGTTTTTCTGATGTTTTTCGCAGAGGGTTGTTCTCTTTGGAGTTGATGTCTTGCAGGTAGCAACGACAGTTCTCCCACTAGTCTTCCATTATATCACTGAAATGTACGTAAGCTATATCCAGCTCGTTCTCAGGTAATTTCATAATTTTCTGTAGCTCACTTTTAATGTGCCAGTCCATCTCTTTCTCTTCATCCTGACCTTAAAACATTCTGAATCTTCTCAAGAACTCACAATGATTTGGCAGATTCTACTGGTGCTAGTAAATGGCTTTGTGCTTTTCTTCGTTGCACTGCAGCACAGAACAACACTTCATTAGCAGTATTCCTTCACCGATATCTGTGAATTTATTAGATTGTTGGTTTTTTCCCACATCAGCTTTTGTGTATAAAATGAACAGAGTTTCATCAATACTACCTTCCAATTTGACTCCTTCTTCGCTGCAATTGAACTTCTCTTCGATCTGTATGTATGAGTCGTAATATGTACTTAAACTGAACGGCCCCTTTTCTGCCAGCAGTTGTTGATTGTTACGCGTTTTGTTGCTATACTCTTAAGTTTCATGAAGATGTGTTTTTCTGCAGTTGTCATCAAGATATTCTACAAAAACATCACCAAATTCTCCAAGTCCTTCCACGTTGGAAGCAAGTTTAAACTTGTACCCTAAGTCTTTCATCCGTAGAAATACCAGAGCAGAGATCTGATACGCGAAAGTTTGAGCATGTATCCCTACGGCCCCTTGTACCTCTCATATATTTCGGTCTACTAGTGTTCTGTATCTGGCAGCCTGTAAATAGGAAAATCAAAATATATTATTGCAGAAGAAAGCGTGCAGCTTATCTTGATATGAAATTTTCGAAATTGGATATAATAATTGTTTTAAACTATTCCAGTATATTCTTCACGCGTTTTCATCTTGCATCATACAGTAAACAGTTAAATGTAATTGTATCAGTATATGTTTTTTGCTGCAGATAACTGCGTCATTATTCAGTTCCACACATTTAGCTTCTACAATACAATATCAGCAGTCGTGCATACAGGGACTTCCCACACACTATAAGAATCTTAACGGTTTTAACAGTGAGATGCCAGAAATACAACATTCGACAGTTCTCAGATATAACCGTAAGAACGGAAAGACTTTGATACACGATATTATAACTCACAATGTACATGAAAGTACAAGGATTTTTCAACACACTTAACTGTGTACAGTCAGACTTGTAGCGGTGAAGTGGTTCCCATCGTTATGACACAGTAGGAAAGAAATGAGTGAATGTCCGGATATCTGAATTGCTTTAGAAAGTTTTGCTGAGAGCGAAAAGCAGAAATGAAACTTCGTAAAATTTTATTAATTTTAAGAAGATAAATATTTGTTTTCGATATGGCAATCTGCTCTTTGACAAATGATAAGGATAACGCCATATCGTCAGACCGACAGAACTCTACATTGTGAGTAAAACGGTACAAGATTTTATTACAATATAAACAAATGAATATATGAATAAATAATTGAAAAATTGATGTCTGATGGTAGGTTATTTGATCCGCAATATGTTAATTTTCACTAAGAATATTTACTTGTGTCGGACTCTTGATATTTTGTTATTTTGATTATTCCTAAGGGTACAACGTGCTTAATATTTTAAATATCACACATATGTTTTTGCTAACAATGCTCTGTACTTACTGCAAATCTTCTGGATCCTCCGTCTGAAACAAAAAGCACATTTTGATTTCACATATTTAATTGCTAAATTTCTGTAACTTAATACAATACTCAAATATTTATTAATTGCATAATATCTCTGGCATTCAAACGCTCAATTGCAATTTCCTACCTTTCTAGGCAGGAAGAAGACTTCTCCCTTAAATGTACCTTTGACTTGTAAATAGAATAAAAATAAATAAGTTAATATAGATGAACCTAATGCTAGTATTAGCGAAATCAGGTTTAACTTTCAAAACAATGATAGACACAAATGCAGCATACTGAAAATTTCAGTGGAAGGAGACTCTCGAAGATTTCTATTAATTTTTCGTGTCACAGTTATGTTGCGCCGCTCTGTTAGATGCGTTTAATTTTGAAAAAAGTCTACTTCAGATTATAGAGTTGGTGTGTTGTATAAGCGGCGAAAAATAAGTCATTAAGCATTGTGAAACGCGCATTTTGCCAACGACTGTACTTGGAGCCACCGGTCGAATTTCCATCTAGGCATAGTGCAAAACATTGTAGCAGATCACTTGTATTTTCAAAGCTAAGTTTCCCGCACTGCGTTTTCTGTCTGTACAGCTGTGGCAGTGTTTGT
>Ga0123357_10004506_pt1 | contig 16374 bp, 15 predicted proteins | sample TergutEmb28metaG_FD_89873 | JGI IMG/M metagenome (GOLD analysis project Ga0123357, IMG submission 89873) | Embiratermes neotenicus P4 segment gut microbial communities from Petit-Saut dam, French Guiana - Emb289 P4 | ecosystem: Host-associated > Arthropoda: Insects > Digestive system > Gut ... | reverse complement strand
GCCGGTCAGTAAGATTTGTGAGACAATCAATGAGACAAATACAATTTATCCCGGTACAAATTTGACACTAAACTTCAAAATCGCGACAGTGTGATTTGTGCCAAGTCTGGAGTTCTGAGTTTAGAAAATAAGGTAGGAATGAGGTTAAAATACAAAAATGATAATATAACTGCGCCAAAAGTCCCATTTAGGGGATTTAGGGGTAATAAAAAAATAAAAAATTATGGAAACAAATAAAGAAATGAACCGGACAATCGCTCCGGATACAAGAGAAGCGTATGAAGCTCCCGTTATGGAAATAGTAGAAATAAAGGTGGAACAAGGATTTCAAATGTCGGGAGGAGATCCGCATTCGCTTAAGGAGCAACTTCTGTAAGAATATTCAGCATGCTGTGATTCTTTTATTATACTGTTATTTTTGAAAGGAGTTGTCTCAAAAGGTGATGCTTCGTCATTGCGAATGAAATGAAGCAATCTAAAACTCAATTATAAGCTCTGTAAAGCCTACTGGTTTGCTTCGCTGTGCTCGCAATGACGGTTTTTTGGACTTTTGAGACAACTCCTTATTTCAATCTTTTTCAGCTTCCTTCTGAGCTTCGTATTCTTTCAGTAATTTTTCCTGAACATCTGTCGGAACTAATTCATAAGAAGCGAATTTCATGTTGAAAGATGCGCGACCTTATGAAGATGGAAGCGCTTGTAAAATATCTTTTTTCAAATCGTCGATATTTTCCAATCCGACAGATAGCCGCATCATATTGTCGGGAACATCAATCATGGCTTTATATTCGGGACTTAATGTTCCGTAGATTGTTGATAATGGATGGATTATAAGTGATTTATTATCGAACAGGTTGGTTGCCCTGCGGAATAATTTCAGCTTATTCATAAAAGCATAACAGGCCTTTCTGTCTTCCAAGGAAAAAGTGAGCATAGCTCCCTGATAATCGCCGAATTGGACTTTACTGATTGCATAAAAAGGATTATCTTTTAATCCGGTATAATTCACCTGTTTTATTTGAGGAAGCGTTTGAAGGTATTGGGCTAATTCCAGACAATTGGATGACGCTTTTTGAAATCTCAGTTCCAAAGTCTCCAATCCCAAACTTTGCAGATATGCGGTATGAGGCGACATACATGCTCCTATGTTCCGGAATATTTCCCCACGCAGTCTATTGTTGAAAGCGCTTTTCCCGAATTTTCTAGCTACAGTCTTTAGCGCTTTTGAATTATTCCAATCGAATGTTTCATAATCGAGTATCAGTCCTCCGATGCCGGTGGCTCCTCCCGAAATATATTTGGTACTCGACACAATTTCAATGTCTATGCCCCATTCTTTTGCTTTGAAAATATGCCATGGAATCATGGTCGTATCGGCAATGAAAGGAACTTTTTTCTTTTGCGTCAATTGCGTAAGCGCTTTCAAATCTACTACTTCCAAATGAGGATTGGAAATGATTTCGGCAAAAACAGCGCAAGTGTTTTCGTCGATATTTTTTTCTACATCAGCTATATCGAGCAGATTACAAAACCTGACTTCTACTCCGAATTTTTTCAGCGTAAAAAGAAACAGAGAGAAAGTATTGCCGAATAAATGGGTGGAAGTTACGATATTTGCTCCGCTATAGGCGATGTTTATGAATGTATTGGAAATGGCAGCCATTCCCGAAGCCAGCGCTGTTACATTTTTTGCACCGCTTGCGGCCTTTATTTGCGCTTCGAAATGTTCGACTGTGGGATTGGAAATCCTGGAATAGGTATGCTTGCCTGATTTTCCCAGGAATGCGGCTTCCATTTCTTCGGCTGTTTCAAATTCAAAAGCAGCGCTCGAATATATCGGCATGCTAATGGAACGATGTATGTCTTCTTTGTTGAATCGCTTGTTTATAATAGCGGTTGCTGTTTTTTTCTCTTCTTTATTCATTGAGAATATATTGAATTTGTTGTGCAAAGTTATGAAAAATAAGTATGATTGTGAAGTATTTCTAACAACTTATCCACAGCTTTTCCCGGAGTAATTTCGCTTTGTAATAATTGAATAAATTTGCTTCCTATAATGCCTCCCGAAGCATAAGCATTGGCGGCATCTAAGGTGGTTTTGTTGCTAATCCCGAATCCCACCAAGCGAGGATTACGTAATGCCATCTTGTTGATGCGGCTGAAATAGGATTGTTTTTGTTCGTCGAAATTTTGTTGAGCTCCGGTTGTTGCAGCGCTTGAAACCATGTAGATGAATCCGTCTGTATTGGCATCGATTTGGCGAATGCGTTCTTCCGAAGTTTCGGGAGTGATAAGCATCACCATTTTAAGGTCGTGCTGTTCTGTAATGGCTTTATATCCGGATATATAGTCGGCAAACGGAAGGTCGGGAATAATCATTCCGTCGATGCCGGTTTTGGCACAGTCCCGGCAAAAATTTTCAAACCCGTATTGCATAATGGGATTTAGGTAACCCATCAGTATCAGTGGAATATGGATTTCCCTGCGAATATCAGTGAGCTGCTCAAACAATTTTTTGAGCGACATTCCATTGCGAAGCGCTTGTGTTGCCGCTTGCTGGATGACAGGTCCGTCGGCCATGGGGTCGGAGAAAGGTATGCCTATTTCAACCATATCAATATCCTTTGCCTGAAGTTCTTTTAATAGGATTACCGTGTCGTTGAGATTAGGATAACCGGCTGTAAAATAAACGGATAATATTCCCGATTTTTTTGTGTTGAATAAATTTGTTATGCGATTCATAATTGTAATTTGTTTAGAAAATCTGATATTTTTTGAATATCTTTTAATCCCGGCTCGATTTCAAAACCACTGTTGAGGTCTATCCCTGCGAGTTGGGGATGATAAAATTTGTTGATGGCTTCGATACTTTGAGGATTGATTCCACCGCTTAACAGGAACGGCGTCTTTCCCCCGTAAGCCGACAGCATAGACCAATCGAATGATTTGCCAGAGCCTCCGTAGCCTTCACATTTTGTATCGAACAGGAAATAATCAGCCTTACCTTCGTATTCCGAAGTTTTTGTCAAATCTTTAGCTGTTAATATCGAAAATGCTTTGATGACAACGAAACCTTGTTTTTGTAATTTGTGACAAAACTCAGGAGTTTCATCTCCATGTAATTGAACATAATCCAACCGGTATGCGGTAGCGGTTTGAAGGATTTGTTCGTATGTTGCGTCGACAAATACGCCTGTTTTCTTGAACGTATCTCCGGAAGGTATTGAAATACTATTGCTTCCGAAATATCGTGCTGATTTTTTGTAAAAAATAAATCCTATCCAGTTAATACCTAATCCGATTACTTCTGAAATATTTTCAGGATTTTTCATCCCGCATACTTTTACTATCATGATAATTCTTTGATAAATGAAGATAATGTTTCTCCCGGTTGTTCTGTTTTCATGAAAGTTTCACCTATCAAAAAACCTTTGAAACCGGTTTGGCGTAATTGTAAAACAGTTTTAGGGTCGGAAATTCCACTTTCGGCTATGAGAAGCGGAGCTTTTCCTGTCGTTTGCTGCAGGTGTAGATTTATTTTTTCCATTAAGCGGAAAGAATTGTTCACGTCCGTATCAAATGTTCCCAGATTGCGGTTGTTCACGCCCAACATATCAATATTTTCTCCCACATATTCCAATTCTTCTTCATTGTGTATTTCCAATAATACTTCCAATTCCAGGAGATGAGCTGTTTCGGCTAACCTATCACATGCCTCTTTTTCCAGACAAGCTGCTATCAATAGAATGGCGTCGGCTCCCATCAACTTTGCCTGATATAATTGGTAGGAATCTATGATGAAGTCTTTTCGTAGCAATGGTAATTTAACTAATTCCCGCGCTTTTTGTAAATCGACCAATGAGCCTCCGAAATAGTGCTGGTCGGTGAGAATGGAACAGGCGGAAGCTCCTCCTTTTTCATAAGCCGGAACTATCTTAGTTATTTCCGCTTCATGATGCAACCAGCCTTTTGAAGGACTTTTCCGCTTAAATTCGGCAATAATGCCGGACGCTGATTTTTCTAAAGCAGCTCTCATCGAACGGGTTTCACGGAACCTGTCTCCGGTCAATTCAATGAGCGATTGCAGAGGTACAGCCTCTTTTTGCTTTTGGATTTCTATTCGCTTGTTGGCGATTATTTCTTGTAATATATCTTTCATATATTAATAATTCTTATTGATTGATAGCTAAAAAACGTTTGAATGATTGCAAAGCTTTTCCACTTTCAAGAGATTCCCGCGCTTCGCCGATGCAGGTTTCTATTGTTTTTTCGTGACAGATGACTTGAATGGCGAATGCGGAATTAGCTACGACACTGTTTTTCTGCGCTTCGGTTGCTCTGTTTTCCAAAACAGCATCGAAGATACGGGCAGCTTCTTCGGGTGTGGAACCTCCATATAAATCGGCTTCCGAACAGCGCTTGAATCCAAGCATTTCGGGCGTATATAATTTTTCTTTGTCGGAAGTAGCCACCTTGAATTCCGATGTCAGGGAAATTTCGTCGAAGCCGTCTAAGCTGTGTACGATAGCAAAGCGGGTTCCGCTTTCCTGGTAAGTATAATTATACAAACGCAATAACGGTAAATTATAAACTCCCAGCAGTTGGTAAGTAGGCATAACCGGATTGACCAATGGTCCCAACATATTGAAGAAAGTGCGTACACCTAATGTTTTTCGTACCGGCGCTACGGCTTTCAAGGCCGGACTAAAGAATGGAGCATGCAGGTAGGCGATGCCGGATTCTTCTATGGAACGACGTAATTGGTCGACGTTGGTTGTAAACTTCACGCCATGTTGTTCCATTACGTTACTGGCTCCGCTTACGGAAGTCGCTCCCACATTTCCGTGTTTTGCTACGGGATAACCGGCTCCGGCAACAACAAAACAAGATGTTGTGCTGATATTGAAAGTGTTTTTTCCATCGCCTCCGGTGCCGACAATGTCAATCGGACGGTATTCCGATAAATCGACTGGAACTCGCATTTCCAATAACGCTTCTCTGAATCCTGTTAATTCTTCTACAGAAATATTACGCATCAGGAAAACTGTAATCAGACTGGCGATTTGAGAATCGTTATATTTACCTTCGGTGATGTCTTGAAGTATCCGGCGGGCTTCGTCGCGTCCCAGATACTGATGTTCAAATAGTCGATATAATATTTGTTTCATAATTAGTTGTTTTTTAACCAGTTGGCGATAATTGTTTTACCTTTCGGAGTTAGAACGGATTCCGGATGAAATTGTATTCCCCGCACATCATACGTCCGATGACGTATAGCCATGATTTGTTTTTCTTCCCTGTCTTCGGCTGTTATTTCCAAGCAATCGGGAAAATTTTCACGTGAGACAATCCAGGAATGATAACGGCCGGCGCGGAAACCATCTTCCAGTCCGTAAAACAAGGGTTCGTCTTTTGTTATTACACGTATATCGGAACATACTCCATGATGTACGTTCGCCAAATTGATTAATTGCGCTCCGAATGCTTCCCCGATAGCTTGTTCGCCGAGACATACGCCTAAAATACTTTTCACGGGAGCATACCGGCGAATAAGAGGTAACAAGACGCCCGATTCTTCGGGAATTCCGGGACCGGGAGAAAGCAATATTTTATCGAAACGTTCTACTTCATCTAATGATATTTTATCGTTGCGGCAGACTTCCGCATCTGCTCCTAATTCTCTTAGTAAGTGTAATAAATTATAGGTAAAGGAGTCGTAATTATCTAACAGTAATATTTTCATACAAATTCAATTTTTTAATGTTGTTGCTAAGTTGATAGCTTTCTTCAATGCGCCCAATTTGCTGTTTACTTCTTGCAGTTCTCGTTCGTCGTTGCTTTGAGCGACGATGCCTGCTCCGGCCTGATAGTACAAAACATTTCCGCGACTGACAAAAGAACGGATAGTGATTGCCTGGTTGATGTTACCGTTAAGCCCTATTACTCCGATACAGCCACCATAAGCGCCCCGGTTATGCTTTTCAATTTCACTTATCAGTTGCATGGCTCGCACTTTCGGCGCTCCGCTCAATGTCCCGGCAGGAAATGTATCCATATAAGTTTTTACCGGATTGCTATCGGAATTAATTTCTCCTGCTACACGTGAAACCAAATGAATAACATGGCTGTAATATTGTATTTCTTTGTAAAAATCCAGATGAACATCGTGGGCATTCCGGCTCAAGTCGTTTCTGGCGAGGTCGACCAGCATCACGTGTTCGGCATTCTCTTTCGGGTCGGTCAGTAATGCTTCCGTTCTTTGTCTGTCGATTGATGTATCTCCTGTGCGGAAAGCGGTTCCTGCAATAGGGTCGATACTGGCATGGCCGTTTACTATCTTGCAGTGCGTTTCGGGAGAGGAACCGAAAATACGGAAACCACCGAAATCGAAATAAAAAAGATAGGGGGAAGGGTTGATGCTTCGCAAGGCACGGTAAACTTTGAAATCGTCGCCTTTGAACGCTTGCTCGAACCGGCGGCTCAAGACAATCTGGAAAACATCTCCCCGCATACAGTGTTTAATTCCCTGACGAACGGATTCTTTGTATTCTTCATCGGTAATAGGAGAAGTTTCCTCTCCGCATAAATGGAAATTGTAAGAAGCGAAATTCCTGTTTTCTATCATTGTTTCTATCTCCTGCAATCTACTTTGTTCACCGGGAAGAAGGAGTTCTATCAAGGTCAATTCATTTTTGAAATGATTGAAAACGAGCATGTATTTGTATAAAATATAGAGCATATCGGGAGCATCATTTTCTGCATGATGAGATTCTATTACCGGCACAGGTTCGAGATAACGAATGGCATCAAAAGCCGTGTAACCAAACAATCCGCATACTTCTTTATGTACGCCTTCTATGGAAAACCGTTTCAAAAAATCATTCATGGCATCGGTTATCCTGTATGATTCAGTCAATGGTGTTATGCTGCGGCTGCCATCGGGAAATGTGGCAGTACTTTCTCCGTTATTGATGCCGATACCAGCCACAGGACATAAAGCAATGTATGAATGACTGTTTTCATTTCCATGAAAATCGGAACTTTCGAGTAAAGCGGATTCCGGATATATGTCCCTTATTTTCAAGTAAGTACTAACGGGTGTATGTAAATCGCCCATCACCTGTTTACTGACTGTTTTGAATGTGAATTGCATATTATTTATTGTTTTTATATTCGATGTAAGTATCCATATCTTTATCTCCTCGTCCCGAAACGGTAATGACGACAACGTCTTCGGGTTTGAAATCCAATTTACTTAAAACTCCCAAAGCATGGGAGCTTTCCAAAGCGGGAATTATTCCTTCCAAGCGGGTTAATTCGAAAGCTGCTTCCAGCGCTTCGTCGTCGTTTATAGCAAAAACGGTTGCACGACCGGTTAAAGATAAGTTGGCATGGAGCGGACCAATTCCGGGATAATCCAAACCGGCAGAAACGGAATAAGGTTCTTCGATTTGTCCGTCTTCGTTTTGCATCACCAATGTGCGCGCTCCGTGCAGGATTCCCGTTTTTCCTAATTGTATGGTTGCTGCGCTCATTCCGGAATGTATCCCTTTTCCTCCGGCTTCGGTCAGGATAATTTTCACCCGTTCATCGTCCAGAAAATGATAAATAGAACCGGCGGCATTACTTCCTCCACCTACGCAGGCAATCAGATAATCGGGATATTCACGTCCTTCTTTTTCCAATAATTGCTTTTTGATTTCTTCGCTGATAACCGATTGCAGGCGGGCAACCATATCGGGGTAGGGATGAGGCCCAACGGTAGAACCGATGATGTAGTATGTATCGGAAGGATGGCAGCACCAATCCCGGATAGCTTCGTTGGTGGCATCTTTCAGCGTCATATTTCCTGATGTGACAGGGATAACGGTTGCTCCCAACATTTCCATTTTTTGCACGTTGGCGTGTTGCCGTTCCACATCTGTTTTTCCCATGTATACGATACATTCCATATTCATCAACGCACACACGGTAGCGGTGGCGACGCCGTGTTGTCCGGCTCCTGTTTCTGCGATGATGCGGGTTTTACCCATGCGGCGTGCAAGCAAAATCTGTCCAATCGTGTTGTTGATTTTGTGTGCGCCTGTATGATTCAAATCCTCCCGTTTAAGATATATTCGTGCATTGTACTTTTCACTAAGCCTTTTAGCCAAATAGAGTGGGGAAGGCCGTCCGACATAATCGCGTAACAAAGCTTTAAATTCTTTTTTGAAACTATCACTTTCTAATACCTGCAAATAGGTATTTTTCAGGTCTTCCACGCATTGATGGAGTATTTCGGGGATATAAGCTCCTCCGAATTCTCCGTAGTAACCATTTTCGTTTACCTGATAGGTTTTCATATTCATGTTGTTATTTTGTTTTTATTTAATTGATGAATCTTGAAAAAAGAAAAGAGGCCTGTCGTAAGTACAACAGACCTCTTTTTATGTTTCTTTTTTTTATAGTTTACATATAGCCCTCTTTCTTACGATTTTTTAAGTTGTAAGAAGCGCCACCAATATGTATTTACTAACATTGTTCTCATTTACTTTTTGTAATTTGCCTGCAAATGTAGATACATTTTTATAAACTGCAAAATATTTTTTAGTAAATTAAAGGTTTATTAAACGCTTTTTGTTTTCAACATTTTAATCACCTGTTCGGGAGTAACATTGCGTGCAACGATTATTCCGTTTGGGTCTATCAAAAAATTCCCCAAACCTTTATTCAAGCGATAATTTTTGTAAATCTCAGAAGCTTTGCCTGCTTCAGCGTAACATTGATTAGAAGCGTTCAACTTGTCAGCCTTAATGGCTTGTAGGAACACAGACTTTTTTTCATCGAAAGAAATGGATATTACTTGTAAATCATCCAATTCTGTGTGAGAGATTTTGTTATTCAGCAGGGCATTTTGCTTGCGGGATTCTCCATCGTATGCAGCCCAAAACTGAATCAACACATATTTGTCATTTGTAAGATCAACACCTTGCAGATGGATTTCCGGCGCAAGGTCTCCCGGAGTTATACCCTTGGTAAATGTTTTTTCTTTTGTATTGGAACCTAAAAAAATAGGGATCAAAGCAATAAAAAGAAATAATTTCAAGTACCTCATAAATATAAGTTTAGGTAAATACTCTCATTCGTTTCTCCAAACGAATGCTCTGATTTTCAGAGATTTTTTACAACAGAAAAGTTTTTTAAACAAATCTGAAGGTTAAAAACGCGACAAAGTTAGGGAATTATATTTATAGTTACTATTAAAATAGGTGTTTTTACATTTTAATACATATTTTTTGAATGTAGATTTAAGGATTAAATCATACAAAGAAAGCTGTCTTGAGAGTTTTTTACTCTTTCGGACAGCTTTTCTTCGTTCCTCGTTAAATGAAAATTAACTTAATTCTTCAACGATACCGGCATCCGGTGCATTTTTTTTCACGGATTCAATACCATTATTTCGGGCTGCTTCAGATTCATACATTTCACTGGATCCGATTATTTGTCCGTTTGTAGCCTTCAAATTAAAATATGGTTTACCATTTTTAGCTGTCAGTCTGTCGAATCTCGCATCTACTTGCGAATTTTTTTTCACAGATTCTGCTCCATTCAAACAAGCAGCTTTTGTAGTATAACCTTCACTTGTCAAAATTACTTGTCCGTTTGTTGCTTTCAAATTAAATTGAAATTCACCGTTTTTTCTTTTTGTTATTACAAACTTTCCCATAATAAAAATTTTTAAATGTGTGTTTTTATTAGTTTAATTTTTAGCCCTCAGTTGTTATTTATTCTACAGGAATATCTTTGTTTACATTTTTACTTCCGATAAGCGCATAGTATAATAAGTATACAAGTCCTAAGAGTGGTACAATGTAAGAAATCATGTAGTTTTTGCCTGTCCAATCTACAATACCGTTTTGCAATAATGGTAAAACTCCACCACCCACAACCATCATCATAAAGATTCCGGCAGCTTTAGCTACATATTTTCCTAAACCTTCTACGGCTAAATTGAAAATACCTCCCCACATGATAGAAGTACAAAGACCACACAACACGAGAAATAATGCAGAAATAGGGACAGAAGTCATTTCAAAACCGGAACCTGTAAATACCGGCATAGATATTTTTGAAGAAAGAGATGAAAACATAGCTATCAGAATGAATAGAATACCGACTCCGGAAGCTACGGAAAGCATCGTTTTACCGGAAACTTTATGACCGATAGATCCTCCAAAGAAACGTCCGATCATCATTAAGAACCAATAAGTACCGGCAACGAATCCGGCTGTTGCAGCAGCTGTTGCAGGATCTAATCCGGCGCCTCCATTCGGATCGGCCAAGAAGAAGTTCAATGTTCCCGGAATACCGACTTCAATACCTACATATATGAAAATACCAATAGCCCCCAACACAAAATGGCGGAATGACCATGGGCTGTGTTTACTTTTACTTTCTAATTTAGGTGCATTTTTTTGTTCTTCTAAGCCCGGTTCAGGTATTTTTACTAAGTTCAAAATAATAAACACGACAGCAAATACTCCCATAGCAATGTACATTACAGGAAAAACATCTGCGATATGGGCCTTGGCAGCTTCTCCAATCAATACTCCAACAAACATAGGAGTAATGGTTGCAGCTAATGAGTTAAAGCTACCTCCGATTTGCAGCAATTGGTTACCTTTCTTTCCGCCGCCACCTAAAGAATTTAGCATCGGATTAACTACTGTATTCAACATACAGACTGAAATACCTGCTACAAAAGCGCCTAATAAATAGATAAAGAAACTAACGGGTAGACTGAAGATTTGGCCTTCAAGACTGCCTGCCAAGCCGGACAGATATTGGATGCCAATGCCTACAAATCCTATAGCCACAGCAGTTAAAGCTGTAAATTTGTAACCTTTTTTATTCAATAAATTTCCTGACGGAATTCCGAAAAAGAGATAAGCAAAGAAATTCATAAAAACTCCTAACATTCCTGCGGAACTTCCCAATCCGAACTGATTCTTTAATACAACTCCCATAGGAGCCGCCAAATTCGTAACAAATGAGATCATCGCAAAAAGGAAGATCATTGTAATGATGGCAATCCTGTTGCCGTTTTGTTTTTGTTGATTCATAAAATTGTTTTTTGATATTAAGTAATTGAATTAATTATTTATTCTACAGAAAATTTGTAAATAGTTTGAGATTTGAAAATTTCACCTGGTCGAAGAACAACGCTTGGGTATTCGGGTTTGTTGATGCTGTCGGGGAAATGTTGTGTCTCTAAACAGAAAGCGGAACGCATTGGATAATGTTTTCCTTCTTTGGCCGCAAACTCCCCGGTCATCCAGTTTCCCGTGTAAAGCTGTACGCCGGGTTCAGTTGTATATGTTTCCATTACAATACCTGTTTTGGGAGAAGAAGCCTTAGCGCATAATGAAAGTTCTTCTCCTTTTTTATTCAGGACGTAAGTGTGATCATACCCTTTTCCGAAAATCAATTGTTCAAAATTATCATTGATACGGGCTCCGATTTCATGAGGATCCAGAAAATCCATTGGAGTTCCTTCCACTTTTTCCGGTTTTCCGTAAGGAATAGCTGTTTCATCTGTTGGTAAATAGGTGTTTGCATTAATTGTTAACAGATGGTCTCCGATATAAGGGTCTCCTGCTCCGGAAAGGTTGAAATAAGAATGGTTGGTAAGATTAAGAATGGTTGCTTTATCTGTTGCCGCTTTATAATCAATTTCCAACGAGTTGTCATCTGTCAATTTATAAGTGACGGTGGTAGTGAGGTTGCCCGGAAATCCTTCTTCTCCGTCTTTTGATAGATATACAAGTTCAAGCGTTTGATTATCGATTTGTTTGGCATCCCAAACAACAGCGTTGAAGCCTTTGATACCTCCGTGTAAGTTATTGGGACCATTATTGATTGCTAAGCTGTATTCCTTTCCATCTAAAGTGAATTTTCCTTTGGCAATCCGGTTTCCCGTCCGTCCGCAAACGGCGCCGAAATAAGGTTCCTGAGAAGTTAAATATTCGTCGATGGTAGGGTGTCCTAAAACGACGTCAATCATTTTTCCTTGATTGTCGGGAACATATAGGGCAACAATTTTAGCGCCAAAATTTGTTACCGACATTTCCATACCGTTTTTGTTGGATAGAATAAACAAATCAACAGGTTTACCATCGACTGTTTTTTGAAAATCCTTTGTTTGCAGGTTTCCAAGATCAGATGTTTTTTCCATGGGAATATTTGATTATATTTTATGAATACTTTTGTGAGTTTATTTTCCGGTGCAAATATATAATATATATTGTAAAATTTGTATTTCGAAGTAGATATTTTAATACATAATGTATATATAATTCAGAAATTACAATTTTTCCATATTTATTTCGTTACACATTACAATATCATTAATTTCTTAGTTATTTAATAAAAATCAGTATGAAAACTATCGGTAAAACAATGGGATTTATCATTTTCCTTTTTCTCACATGCTTTTATGCAAATGCTCAACAAAACATGAAAGTAGTCGCTACTTACTCTGTAAGCGGGAATGGTCGTTATGATTATCTGGCTCTTTCAACAGCCGGCAAGTTGTACATTTCGCATGGCGACCAGGTAAATATTCTGGATGCACAAACGGGAAAAGAAATCGGTGCAATTCAAGGACTTTCGGGCGTTCACGGTATTGCTTTCGACTACGAAAACAACAAAGGATTTATCAGCAACGGAGCAGCAAACAATGTTTCCGTGTTCGATTTAACGACAGATAAAGTAACTAACACTATTGCAACCGACAGAAATCCCGATTGCATTGTTTACGAACCTTTCACTAAAACCATTATTACGGCGAATGGAAAAGGTCAAAATCTTTCTTTTATCGACCCGAAAACGGAAACGGTCATCCGTACTGTTTCGCTGGACGGCGGTAAACCCGAAACCGTAGTTTCAGACGGTAAAGGATTGCTCTTTGTCAATCTCGAAAATAAAAATGCGATTGCTCAAATTGACCTGAAAAGTTTTGAAGTAGTAAAAACTATTTCACTTGCGCCTAAAGGTGAAGCTCCCAGCGGATTGGCTATCGACTTAAAAAACAAATTGCTTTTTGCCGGATGCGCAGACAACGAAGCGTTGGTTGTAGTGAATTATGAAAAAGGAACTATCGTAAATTCCTACACAATTGGAGAAGATTGCGACGGGGTTGCCTACAACCCAAAAACAGAAACTGTTTTCGCTTCCTGTAATGATGGAACTTTATCTGTCCTGAAACGTAAAGGCAATACATATACCGTTGATAATGTGGTTACTAAAAAGGGCGCTAAAACACTGACTTTGGACGAAAATTCCAATACCATTTATGTTTCAGCTCCCGATTTTAGTTCTACCCCGGACGCCAACGGACGAAAAAGTATTTTACTGGATAGTTTTCAAGTACTTGTGGTTAAGTAGATTTAGTAAATATTTCTATTTAATTCCACCTCCGAGCGCCTTATATAAGCTGACGCTGTATTGCAATTGTTCCAATTTATCATTAACCTGTCCAAGTTGCGCCTGCAACAAACTTTGTTCGGCATTCAGCACTTCGATATAGTTTGCTTCACCGGCATTCAGTAACTGTTTTGTATCGTTCACTGCCGTGCGCAGAGATTCAACTTGTTTGCTCCTGTTTTCATTCTTACGAAGCGATGATTCATACGAATAGAGTATGTTTGAAACTTCATTGCTCGCATTCAGCACGGTTTTCTTGAATGTCAGCAATGCTTCTTCCTTCTGGGCGGTAGCTATTTTGTACTGTCCCTTCAGCTGGTTTCCTGCAAAGACAGGCTGAATCAATCCGCCTACAATGTTTGCTATAATGTTTTCGGGTTTGAAAAATTGAGATAACGTATTCGAAACATATCCGACAGTTGATGGAGATGATGATGAACCGAGCGTCAACGAAGGATACAATGACCTTTGAGCAGCATTTTTCATTTCAAAAGCATACCGGAATCCCATTTCCGCTTGAAATACGTCAGGACGCTTAGCCAGCATCTGAGCCGGAATGCCATACGCTAAGCGGGCAGGAATCGTTTGATTCTGAATGGTTGTCCTTGCTATCGGTCCGGGATTGCGGCCGACAAGCACGGAAAGCGTATTTTCCAATTGCCTTATCTGTATCTCAAGGCTCGGAATACTTACCTGCGTGCCGTATAAAAAAGCTTCGCTTTGCTTAACGCCCGCACGATTGAGTAAGCCCGCCTGCATCATTGCGTCCATAGTCGTCGTATTTTCTTTTAGCAACTCAACAGTTTCTTTCGTGATTTTTAGCTGTTCGTCCAAAGCCAAAAGCGTATAATAAGTGGTAGCTATATTCGAGATTAAAGAGGTCTGAATCAGATTACGGTAGGCTTGGGTGCTAAGCAGGCTTGCATATTGAGCTCTCGATTTACTGCTGAGCTTTCCCCAGAGGTCAACTTCCCATGATACGGCCAAACCTAATCCGTAGGAAGTACCGCCATTAACGCCCAATACTTTTTTGTTTCCGTCTTTATCTACACTCAGTTGAGTTTGACTTACTTGCCCTGCTAAAAAGATAGTTGGGAAATAAGCGGACTTGGCAATGACTAACGCTGCTTCCGCCTGCTGGATGCGGGTATAGGCAATACGCATGTCGAAGTTATTTGTCAAGCCTTCATCTATTAATGCACACAGTGCAGGGTCTGCAAAATATTCCCGCCAGGGAATATTTGCAATCGTAGTTGTATCTGAAGGATTTTCGTCCCTGAACAAATTTTGAGAATCTACTTCAGGAGCTTTATAAGTATTGATTATCCCGCAGGATGTAAGTCCCGTCAAGAGAATAATTCCCGACAGAACCCCATTGTATAAATATTTCTTAATCATATAATGTTATGTTTAATTGCTACGTCATTGCGAGGGCTTACCCGAAGCAATCCAGACTTTAAAATAGATTGCTTCGCTTCGCTCGCAATGACGGTTACATTTTTATTTATTATTAATTACCTCATCATTTGAGTTTATCAATCCCGATTTGCTGATTTTATCCTGAAGCGTCTGGAATATGATGTATAATGAAGGAACGACCAATATTCCAATCATTGTTCCGATAAACATACCGCCTATCGCGCTGATGCCAATCGACCGGTTACCGGTAGCGCCCGCGCCTGTGGCAAACATCAAAGGCAACAAACCTACAATGAATGCAAAAGACGTCATCAAAATAGGACGGAGACGTGCAACAGCTCCGTTTACAGCTGCCTCAATGATACTCATACCTTGTCGTCGCCGCTGTATGGCATATTCCACAATCAAGATGGCATTTTTAGCTAATAAGCCTATCAACATAATCATGGATATCTGCACATAGATATTGTTTACAATACCACGCGAAATACCAAATATCATCAGGAAGATAAATACTCCCGAAAGTCCGACAGGCAATGAAATGATTACGGACAAAGGAATGATATAGCTTTCGTATAAGGCGCATAATAACAAATAGACAAATATCAAGCAGATACCGAAGATGAGCAGCGTCTGGCTTCCGCTGTTTGCTTCTTCACGGCTTATACCTGAATATTCGTAGCTGTACCCGTCGGGCAGAACCGATTTATCGTGCGACATTTCCTCAATAACCTTCAATACATCTCCGGTGTTGTATCCTTTCAACATATTAGGGATAATTGTTACGTCTGTTGATAGAAACATATTGAAACGGGTTAGCGTAGGCGGAGCCGAAATATTTGTAATACGGATAAATTCGGTTATCGGAGCCATATCGCCTGAAGAAGTCTGCACAAACAGTCCGCTTAAGTCTTCCAGCTTACTTCTGTACTTGGGATCAGCTTGTATCATCACGCGGAATTGTTTTCCATACAAGTTAAATGTTGAAACATAAGCGCTGCCGACATACACCTGCAAAGTGTTCATTACCTGATTGAGCGTTAATCCTGCCGCCTTAATTTTAGGCATATCAACATCTATCTGTTTTTGTGGAAAATTCGGATTGAAATTGGACATCACCATCATAACTTCTTTTCGTTGCTGCATTTTAGCGACAAAATTTTGAGTGATGTTATAAAATTTATTGACATCTCCACTACCTTCTCTGTCTTGCAGTTTCAATTCTACGCCTGCGCCCAAGCCAAAACCTTGCAGTGTAGGAGCGGCCATGAAGAAAAAGGTAGCGCCCCGAATCGAATCTGTTCTGTTTTTAAGCATAGCTGATATTTGAGTGGTATTCAACTTACGCTTATCCCATGTATTCATCTTAATCAACACCGTAGCATACGAACTTCCTTGTCCCGCCATAAAACTGTACCCCGAAATATTGGTCACGGCTTTTACACCCGGAATTTCCTGAGCAGCATTGGCAACCTGATGTACAATTGAATC
>Ga0123357_10004504_pt1 | contig 16377 bp, 11 predicted proteins | sample TergutEmb28metaG_FD_89873 | JGI IMG/M metagenome (GOLD analysis project Ga0123357, IMG submission 89873) | Embiratermes neotenicus P4 segment gut microbial communities from Petit-Saut dam, French Guiana - Emb289 P4 | ecosystem: Host-associated > Arthropoda: Insects > Digestive system > Gut ... | reverse complement strand
TATTTGGTAATCAATAAGTGAGTAACAGCTGTCAAAGTTTCAAACTTCTCTGGCCATTATCTCCGTAACCGTTCAACTTTGGATATAGGTGTTTTGGGTTATATCAGTATAGTTTAACATAAGAAACACTCTCCTGAAGTCTGGCACATTCCTCCTGGGACACCCTGTATATAGTGTGGGCATGTGATGGAGAGATCTCTACATCTGGGCTTTGTTGCGTAATAAGTAACTTCTGTGATGAATGCGGTGTTGTGCTGTGGCTAGAGGCACGATAGGGTCTGGTGGCTAGTATCGAGTTTGAAGTTTCTTGGTGCGTCAGTACTGTGAAGAGGTGTGTTCCTCTTCCTTCCTCCTGATTGGGGTCGTGTTGTGGGGAGGTCTGAAAGTGACCTTGGAGGTACAGTCCCATTGCCTTTGCCTATCCCCACACTAGATTAGGAAGACAATACACAGTAATAATACCAGTGAAATATGACAATAATATACCATAGTTCCTTCAGTGAATAAATAGTGGTACATAAAATAGCAAATTACATTCCCAACACAGTGATATGGTGTTCTGACTATAAGGTCTAGCAGTACAGTGCAACAATACAAGTGCCCATTATATAAGACTGATGAGACACATGGCACCACCACCCACATGGACATACACCCACCCAGGGGAAAACCGAAGCGAACTTGGAACACACAAACACCCGAGGAATAAGTAAGTATTAAACTATTTATGTTTTCCTCAAATACAGCAAATTTTCTAAGATATAGTTAGGCTGGATTAATTCACCACCCTTCTCACACATACTCTGCCCCCACAGGCTAAGTGACTGTACCTCCAGGTTCACTTTTGGTCCTTGCTGTGGACACGACTCCAATTAGGAGGAAGGAAGAGGAACATGCCTCTTCATAAAACCAGTGCACCAAGGACTGCAACTCGATACTAGTCACCAGACCTTATCGTGCTTCTAGCCAAAACACACCACTGCATTTCCAATATAGAAGTTACATATTATGCAACAAAGCCCGGATGTAGAGATCTCTCCATCACATGCCCACACTATATATATAGTAGGACCTTAAGTTCTCTTGAAGACGACCTGAAGATGGCCAGTAGGGGCCGAAACATGTAGTTGTCTAGTATAGTCATTAAAACATTTTAATTGACATAGTTATTTTTGACTACATACCCTTTCCAGTACTTACTTGCACCTACATGAACAAATGAAAACCATCAGGTAGAGGTGGCCCCAGCTTATCCGTTATATCTGTCAGTTTCATGTTTGCCCTCCTGTTATGTCTATCCATGTAATCATGCAAACAAGCATATTTTCATCACGCACTACCCCTTGTTATTAGTTTAAACACTACAAGTTTCAATCAGAAGCTGATCATCCTCAGATGTATCAGTGCAGCTGTCTTAAAATAAGGTAAAAAAAGTCAATAACTTTGTGAGATCTTACAGTTGATGTAAAGAGTGTATTGCAATCAACTTGTAATTCTCAGTTATGTGTGTGCGTGCGCGTGCACACACACACACACACACACACAAGGGATACAAGCAGTGCAATGTTTTTGTCTTTGAACCTTTTAGGGTGCAAGTTCTTAATTAAATTACGTTGAAGTAAACCTAAAATCTTATCATTTACTTTGCTTCAGTATCCAGATAGCCATGTTTTTATTATCACTGTTTCTTATTCCAGTTTTGGCAACTTTGCACTGAGGTTCATTGAGCTTGTCATATTCTGATATTAACTCTGTGTGTGGCAGCTTCTAAGTAAGAAGAGTGTTATGGAATGTAGGAGAAGTCCAATATGACAGAAATTCTTATACATGAGACACCAACCAGTCTAGCTGTAGTAGTTAGTATGATAAAGCGTAGGGAAATGGTCAGGGAATGAGAAAAGATCTGTTATAACTGGGGCTGGCGGTGCAACCAAGCTGGACGGTATGCATCATGGTTTTAATTTTTTTGATGTTGATGGCCTTGCTTTCTGCCATCTTAAGGATGCAAGAATTCTTTATTGCAGGAATTGATGCTTTGTTTCCATGGTGTGCCATGGAAACAAAGCACATGAACGAAGTGTCCAAAAATTTGCATCATATTAAATTTTATTGAAAATTCAGAACTGACTTGCTTTCTTGCCATCTTCTGGTATGCATTTGAGGTTCTGCTTTTTCTTTTGTTTGTCTGCATTACACTCCACTGTTATCATTATGATGTCCAAACAATAATCTATCTCTGCATTTTCATCAGTTCTTGTCATTCACAAGTGGCCAGGTTGTGTTTTGTACTCCATATTCTGTCTTCCTTCTGAAGACCTCATATGCCATTCAAGCACATCTATCATGAATGAACATCTTTTCCGCGTGTCTCACATAACAAATTTGAGGGTTTCATTGATGGTTTTCTTCAGTGCCATGATAAATGTGATGTTGCCTTGTTAAGTTTTTTTTATTAGGTGTGGTTGTTGTAAGGTATAAAGTGGTTTATAAAAAGGTGAATTGGGACTATATTAGCATAATGGAGCATGGTGTTGCATGCATCTGGTGACGATTTCGTAGTTACTAGTGTATATTTACTGTAGTGATCAACCGTCAAGGTCTGGGACTGCACGCAGTCCAGTTATTTAATGGCCACACCTCAGAACTTAAGTGGATCTGAGTCAATAAAAATCATTGTAGTTCATTCCAAGTCAGTCTCATCCAGTCCAAATTAATTAGCCTGATTCAGATCACCAGTGAACACAGTCTGTCCCATTTACAACTGCTCTCCAGTATTGGTGTTAACTGTTTCAGGGCTGTTGAATAACTCCATGCCAGTTAAGAAGGAAACTTCTCCAGAATCAAACAAGACATCAGCATCCAACTTTGCATCAGCTTTCAAAAGCAAGGTTGGTCAAGTAGCCTGTTTTATTGGCAGTATATGCAGTGGTATCACGACATGTCAGTTCATTGGAAGCAGCCAGTCCATGTGGGTTTGAAACTGCCAACCGGTGACTGTCATAATCTGTAATTTAAGCCTACTCCATGTGGACAAAACTTGAGAAATGATTCACAGGATTTTGTGAGCTTGGAAAATGTAAGAAGCACTTCCTTTTGTACACTGTAACATGTGCATTGCGTTAAGGTCACCATTCTATTTGCATGGTCAGTTGCCAAGACATTGGTTTGGAAGGAGGTACTGAGAAACGTACGTGTTCATGACTCATCAGAATACTGTATAGCAGCAACTTGCAGGATAAAATAAAACCTTTGAAAATGTGCCAGAGTTCAGATATTTGGGATCAAGAGCAGATTAAATGCAAGGAATGATGGCTGCCCTTTGCCCTATCTTCTGTATTCTCTGGTGCTGTCTAGGAATATAAATATTAAAACATATAGAACTATAATTTTGTCTATGACCAGCCTCATGGTCTAGTGGTCAGAGTCTCTGACTACTAATCATGAGGTCCCGGGTTCGATTTCCGGCTCTACCATGGGAATTTTCCCTGAAAGGGAGGATTCCCGCAGTGACCATGGTCTGGGTACGTTGGTAGAATTTAGGTTTCAGGGCCCTCCTGGCACTACATCCTCCTATATCACCACTCACATCATCGGGACAATGTAACTGCGCCCCATGGGCGTCCCATCCTCAGAAGTCTGTTACACTCCTGCCATGCCCAGGAGGGAGGACCACGAAGTCCACAAGGACATGTGGTGGCATTGGACAAAAAAAAAAAAGTCTGTTTAGTACGGGTGTGAAACTTGGTCACTCTAATTTAAGAGAAGAACATAAGGCTGAGTAGGATGCTGAGGAAGATATATGGAAGTAGGGGGGGGGAAAGTGATAGGAGAATTGAGAAAATTGCATAATGAGGAGCTTCATGATTTTTACTCCTCACCAGACACTGTTTGGGTGATAAAGAAAGGATAAGATTATTGAGGCATGTGGCAGGTATGGGGGAGAAGAGAAACTTTGGTGGGGAAACCTGATGGAAGACCGAGGCATAAAGGGTGGATAATCAAAGAAGAGTGAACAACATAAAAGACATCGCAAAATTATGTATTAAGAGTCAAGTTATGTGGGATGTGACACAGTGCTGGGTAAATAGTGCCTTATCTGCAGGGTCAGTTAGTCCAAGAAAAGATTGGAATGCTTGACCCTGAAGTGCAGGCAACAGCAGACACATAACACCCAGCACAGTGCACTTAGTGTACTATTGCAGGGAAGTAGTTAAGACCTAAGGTAGGAAATGAAGCTGTACAAATGTAAGTAGAAGTACTTTGCAAGTAACAACATAAGCCCAGCCATCTGTTCAGTTTCGTTGCATGCTGACAGCAGTTCCAACCTGTTAATCATACTTACACTGCCCACATGCAGGGTTTAAAATTTTTTACATGCAGAAGCATAAATGCTGGGAAATTTCTTTTTGGCAATTTTATGAGTTGTTGCCATAACAAATGTGCAACTGCAAAATTTTTTATTATAATTGCCAGATGGAATGGCACTGTGTTTCTGTTTTCCATTGTGCTAATAGTTTTTACAAGAGATAACACAGCAATTCAGAAATGTACATCAAGTGGCATTGATGAACCGTGTTTAGATGTGCAGTGCCTCCTTGTTACCTCCTTCAGTCTGTCCCACTTTATCATGATTTATCTGTTGCTGCTGTCATGGTGAGTACCAGCAGGGTGTCTGTATCAGTGGTGATCAGTTGGTTGGTTGTGTGTGATGACAAGCTGTGGCGTTGAAAGGGCTTGAGAGTGCTGGGTGGGGGAATTTCTAGTTTATGTTCACAGAGGCATATCGACAGATGATAAGCAATAAATAGAGAGTTACAGTTAATCCTTCTTTTTTTTTATTGCTAGACTCACTAGATTTTGCAACACCATTCATACATAGCAAATTGTACTGCTGCCTGCTCTGCAGTGCAGTCTGGCAATGAAACATATTTCTGTATGAGCATTTGTTTGCTTCACCAGGCAGTTCGTATTCTCAGTGGACATGTTGTGTCATTGGGTCACAGATACATTTGGACTGCATGATCACACACAAACCATACTCTGGTTTGATCATACATAAATTACCACATATTTCCACATTAACTAATGAGTGATGGAATGTTGAATTTTAAAAACATCACACTTGCTTCTTTGACATTCAGAGGACTGTGCATTGAGATGTATTCTTACAATGAAAGCCAACGAGATGCACCGTTTCTTAAATTATATGATAAAGTACTCTACATGTTTCGGACAAGTCCACCGTTCATCGTCAGGAGTATCTCAACATTGTATACACACATTAGGTATTTGTCATGTTAGTTCTGCTGACTCTCTGCTAGTGTGGTCAGGATAGAACAGTTCCATCGTGACCACGCTAGCAGACAGCCAACAGAACTAGCTCGACAGATACCTATTGTGTGAATACAGCGTTGAGATACTCCTGATGATGGACGGTGGACTTGTCCGAAACATGTAGAGTACTTTATCAAATAATTTGAGAAATAGTGCATCTCGTTGGCTTTCATTGTAAGAACACGCTTCCTTCTTATGTATAAACAAACACATACCAGCTTTATTCCTGCAGTGAAATCTGCATCAATAGAATTCCAAACTAAATTCAGAGCAGTGATTGACTGGTCACACTTGTATTCTTGTGCTGTCTGAATGATCATTGAGCGATTTCACAACTTTTATCTGACTGGTCAGGTTAACTGGCAAACTGTCTACTGTGATCTGACTGGTGACTGCTGTGTGATGAGATACCAAACAGGGCAGCTTTGACTTTTGCAGCTCAGAAACAATGTGTCCAAACAGTGAATTATAAATGGGGAAACTGCCAGGTTGACGTTTGTAACTAACCAATCTCCTACTGACAGGAATTGGGTGCCTCTGAATGACAATCAAATGAATGTTATTAGCTGTTACAGTGGAACATGCAGTGACATACATGATTCTAACAGGAATTTGCTCTGCTATGACCTACCAAACTACCTCCCACCTTTATGCTATTAGCATTGCACCAAACTTGGTGTGTTCCATAAGGCTGTCAGTCTGTTACTGTGTAATAGAGGTACTACCTTTGTATTCATTCTAGTTTGCTGTGGCAACTCAGCATCCCCACCTCTCATTGCCACAAGGACAGACTGCTCTGCTTTGCCACATGTGGACACTTCACTTCCTGAAACTTGTAATTGATAGACTTGTCCTTTTTAACAGTAACAGTTATGTGCAATTCTAGGGGGCCATACCCTCTCTTGGCCAGGTAGCTCAGTGCCTCTCACCATGGAACCCTTGGGTCAGTTCCAGGGCAGTCCATGTGGGATTTGTGGTGGACGAAGTGGCGCTGCATTATGTCCTTGTCTGAGCATTTCTGGGTCTTCTCTTTTAGCACCATTCTACTAATGCTGTGATCAGTAATTCATGTCACCAATGGTACATCATGTTAGCAGTTGCCAGTGTACACTCAAAAAGTACACTAGGTGAAATAGGAGAGCATGCATTCTCTGCTGAATATTCTCAGAACTAGTACAATATCAACTCAGAACAAGGCAAAAGATTTTGCCTTGTAGTACTGAGGCTTTGTGTTGTTACTCTGCAAACTACACATGGTAGCGTGATTGTGTATTGACATCTGTGGGGGTGTGGTGCGCTGTACTTTATAGCTGTCACCTGTTCTGGAACAGAACGTGAAGAATGCCAGTTCCTGGTCTTCTCTTGCCCAAGCGTCATCTCCACAGAACACATCCGGTCCCACTACCTCCTCTCTCAAGTCTACCATGGACAACAGCTTCCAGGCTTTCAAGAAGCAGGCAAAGGAGAAGATGAATCGGGTATGTCTTCACTTGTGTAGCCTGCACTGTTGGGTATTGACTGGACATTTACTGTAACAGTTTGTTGCCGAACTTTGTGATGGTGGGGTTTAACTTAATAAAAAATTTTGGTACCTGTGTCAGATCACAGGCATTTGACAGTGGAAAACAGCATGGTGAGTTTCTGCAGGTGGGCCTGCCACCTGCTGATTGCATGCAACATTTGGCTAATGCATTTGTCATACTTGCAGCAACGTGCCCTGATTGAACAGCAGGAACAGCGCCGTGTGCAGAAGGAGCAGCAGGAGAGAGAGAGGTTGCGCCTTGAAAATGAGAAACGGAGAGAGAGAGAGGAGGAGGAGGCTCTTGAGAAAGCTAGGTAACTTGCAGGATACAGTTATTCTGTATACTGTGGCAACCATTCAGATTGCATAGCGGCCACACAGCATGGTGTTTGTTTGATTTGAGATTCTTACAGTAGTGTTGCTCTGTGATGTGCTGTTGGTGGAACAGTTCATGACTTTTCAAAAGATTGTAGGGTCCACGTCTTCAGGGCAAAGAAGCCCACTCTTCATAGAGTTTGACCGTGATCTGTCACAACAGGAATGACTTGTCCAGCAGCAACACAGTGTCACATCTCAGAGCACAGAGTGTTCAGTGTTCAATGTTGTGTTCGCTTGCAGAAAAGCTGTGCAGGAGCAACAACAGCAACAGCAACAGCAGCAGCAACAGCAGCAGCAGTTGCGACAGGATGATGCAAAGGTGTCGCCACCGCCAGAGAATATTAACCTCAACCAGCAGGTTCCAGATAAGTCAGCTGCTGAGCGTGAGCGTCAACGGCTTCGAGAGCAGGAACGCCGTCGGAGGGAGGCAGTAAGTGAATATGCTTTCTTGTGTGTCGGGGTTGAATTTGAGTTTTACTTCCCTGATAGAGGGTTAATCTCTTAGCAGGAATTGTTAATTAACCCTTTCCACTTGAGTGTCATGAGCCCTGACATTTCAAATATGGTCATGTAGCTCAGATATGGGGCAGACTGCACCTGCCAACTATCGCAGCTTGTGCGTCAGTGCTGTTTTTATGTTTCCAACAGCTTCTTACACCTGTTTGTAACTAGAAAAGTACATGATCTCACTAGTTATTCATTCTGGCTGTAAATGTAAATAGGGAAAATATGATTGCTAATTGGAGTAGCAGTGTAAATGCATTCAGGCACTTCTTTTGTCATGTTTGTGGAACTTGTGTCGAAGTGAACATAATTGCTTTTTATCTTTTTCCCCAGATGGCTGGACAAATTGACATGAACATGCAGAGTGACCTAATGGCTGCTTTTGAAGAATCGTTATAATGAAGTCAAATATTAAAAGTTAGTTAGTGGCAATATACTTCTGTCAATTGTTTTCATTTGTGTGAGTGCGTCGATCGAGTGAATTGTGTGCGGAATGGAACACACTTGTACATTGAGAGGAATGGCGTCTTTCAATTGGATTACCAAGTATATATTAATTTATGTTTTGTGACCTTGATGTTCGACTGGTGAGCTGGCTTGTGTGTTAGTAGTTTCCAGTTATTTCCTTCATCAACTTGATGATAGAATTTTGTAAATAAGTAGCAAGAAACTGTAATTTATTACTACATGAAGCTTCATCTCCTCATGATCATGTGTGGTTGTTGTCATCATTCTGCTCCATAAAGATAGGAAAGAGAAGTTTGGGGTATTGCTATTTCATTTTGATTAACTCTGTATTCACACCGTTGCTCATGTGCTGATGCTCTGCCCATACAGTGAACAAATTACAAACATCACAAACCTGTATTGTGGCATAATCATGTGCTTATTGTTAAATCTTGTTTTGTATGTTGCAGTAACAATTATTGATTTACAGGACTTTTTTATGTTCTTTCTCGTTTGATTGTCAGACTGACTGAGCAACAGTTTCGTCTCCAGTCCACATGTTTTATATGAGAGATCATTTCCTGTTGAATAAACTGTTATTTTGCTTTTTTGGTGATACTTTTCTTTTGGCATGGTTTCTAGCCGTGTTCTGTATCGTACTGTGTTTGTTCTGTGGAACAACCAGTACATATGGATTGTCACTTCTGTGCTACACATGTGTATGTGATCTTAATGTGTGGTGTGGCACTGTTGCCAAGTGTCCTTGTAATGCAACAGCCAGCAAGGGTCAGTGGTAAGTCTCTCCTGAATATAGTGGAAGGGAGGGGAAATGCGTTTGGTCTGAATTATCTCTGGGTACACTCGATGGTTGACAGCGTTATGCTGTTCTTGCAGTTCAGCAGAGAAGTTTTAAATTGTGTGGTCATGATGTACTGAACTTTATGCCAGTCTGCAGGGAGTTTGTGTAAGCAGGAAGCACTGAAATTGACATTAAAGAATATTGCACAAATGAAGCAGACTATTCAGTCATGTAATCTGTGTAAAAAAGTGGAAAGAAGCTTGGAAATACATAATAGAAATGAGTCGTGTGATGGAATTGTTTTGCTGTGAGAATATCCACAGGTGGTCAACAGTGAAACACATTGCAGGCCCACCATGCCAGATGCTTTGACTGTTCATGTTTGGAGAAAATTAGAGACATTATTTTGTGAGTGCATTCCAGGAAAACTACTTTAATTCTGTTTTAAAGTGGGTTTCATGTACATTTTTGTGGGGACCTAGTTACACTGTGCAAAGCTAGCAGCAGGCAGACTTGTGTCACCATTTATTTTTGTTGTTGTTGGAGAATGGGTCAGTATTTAACGACATTCTGTTTGTAATGTAGTGAAATGGTTGTGTTTTAAACAGAGCAATTGTGTGTTCCTGACTGGATGTGTGGACGGGCGTGTGTTAAGCAACGGTGTGTGCTTTAACTTGTTGCCCCCAGAAGTTAGACTGTATGTGCAAGCTGTATGATATATGTAAATTACCCATAGCAAAAACTGCAGTTTGCATGTTGCTGTGAACAGTTTGGTTCTGAACTTCATTTCACCAGCAGCAAAATGATGGCTTCAACACGTGAACCCATAAAACAAGGAACTGTTCCCCTTATAGCTGCAGATCGTGATTCTGAGATGTAAAAACTAAATAAAACAGTGTTTGTACTTAGGCTTCATAATGGAACGGTGTTTAAGTAAGCAGAAACATGTCATTTTATTTCATCCTTAATTATATGTCCTCTGGCACGTTACAACCTGGCAACAGACCCTCAGCCAAACCACAGTACTCTAACCCATTTCTCAAACATGCATTTTAATATTATCCTTCCTACTGCCTTCCAGTGCTCTTTACAGGTTGTCAGTGTGAAGTACACAATTGAGCCTTGATTCAGCTTCATTGTGGGTCTCTCCCAGTCTCCAGTTCTGTGGGTACCAGGATTGCTGTTGGAAAGTGAACATGCCTGCCCACAGCATGTAGCTTGTCTTGCGTACCCCTGTATGGGGAATTAAAATGCTTGACATTCAATTCTTGTCTGTGACTAGGCTGTGGCATGGATGTCGGTGGTTCCGTTTGTGATGGGCAGGTAGGTCTGAAACCAATCTAAACCAATTAGCCTCAAGTTCAATGGTTTTCAGAGGCATTTTCCTTGTAAGCAAAGAGGTCAGCCTGTAAAGCTGACCCCTCATCTCGTCTAGTGCTGAGTGGCTATACTACTGTTCTCCATGTCTGCTTTTATGGTTTGCATAGGATCATCATTGTGTTTACCTTGTACCTTTAAATAATGTGATCCACCCAGTGAAAAGTTGGACGTTGGCCTGGTAGAGTAATGACTGTGTGTCTGTGTTGTAGAATGGGAACAGTTTTGTTGTTGTTTGGTATTGTACTTGTTTTTAGTCACTTTACTGGAGGCACTTACATCAGGTTACTTTGCTTTCAGAATGGAAAGATGTAAAACACTGAAACGCTTTGATGGACCAGGTTGGTTAATTGGATGTCTGGAAACAGTATTAGAAATAATTATGGGAAAAAATCATAAATGGGGGGTGACAAGACATGCATCTGTTCTTTAATATAGTATACAACAGTCTCACCTTTGTACAGCATTTGAGGATTATTATCGATTTTATTACATGTTTGGTCCAGCATTAGAGATCAATACCAAAATGGCTGCAGTCTTTTGTCTTCTCTTGCTGTACTATCACACAAATATGATCACAACTTTTCAGTGTGCATCACAAAATTAAAACATTTTTTAAAACGAAACAATAGCGAGGCACATTAACAAAATTATTGTGTTATCAATGGAAGCTGAGATGATTCATGCTCTCTTGCACAGAATATTAAAAACAGCTGATGCAGGCCTCCTGCTACATGGCTCAGGGTAGCAGAATGCTGATCTCTTGGTTTGTTAGGAAATCATTTGAAATATTAATCCCTGATACGAAGACCTCAACTATGGAATCACCTTCTCAATGACAGTGCTCTGTCACATCGACAATGAAAGACTTCTTCCATCCAAAGAGGAAGTATCCAACAGCAGCACCAACAACAACAGCAAGACACAGCCATACATTGTAGGTCATGAAGATGAGCATGAGGAAGTAGCTGAGAACAATCTGAATGATGTGTAGGCATGTTTGGAAGCCGTGCAGCAGGCTGAACATCGATGGCCTGCACAGACAAAGAGGCTGATCATTTCTGCTCCTACAGCAAGTGAAAGGGACTCCTCCCCACCTACCTGGGCAGTGCTTACTGTGTTAACTATTACTACTTCACAAGAACCGTGCTTTTCAAGTGGTGTTTTGCCAATGGTCACCTGGTTGTACATGAAGAAATTTGCAAATTATCGTTTTCAGCAATTAAATTTTAGAACTGTTAGTTTTATATATGAAGAAACACACAAAGTATGAAACTACTGTTTCACTGCTTGAATTTAAATAACTCTACTCTGTCATCTAACTGCTACTGACAAGTGAAAAATGTAATATATTTATTGACGTCAAACAGTGTCAGACCAAAGGCACTGAGGATCCTAGAATATCCTGGTTATTCTACTTGGTTCTTCAGTTACATCTCTAACAAGTGTCACTATTGAAGGAGCTTTTGCAGAGCTGGGCTCAAAACAATACAGGGTTATAAATCCTTGCAAACTCACTAACCTGCTCATTCTGGTTGCAATATGTTGAGGGGGGAGTTTGAAGAGGCAGGCATTAAATACTTTGCAAGGGAGACAGCCCAAATCTGCTAACTCAAAATTATGCTGACTGGCTGCAGCAGCAAACATTGGAGCATTGTAATACTTACTTGTATTTTGCTAAGATTATACAGCCAGTTGGAAACGAGTACCGTGTCTGTGCAGCGGCCCACCAGTGTGAGCGTTGTGTCATCTGAATTATTTGAACTCTGAAATTTTCTTTTAAACTGCTGTCATTATTTGTGAGTAAACCTGAATTGCAGAAAACTTGTGTTTGTCCCCTGGTAGGTCACAAGCAACGCAACATATCCTCATTAATGTTATTAGGTGCACTGTGTAACACAAGGAACAGATTAGCGACAGACGCCACACAATAATAGTATTTACAGGGACGTACACCGTATCACATTTCAGAGAAAGGTTTGATTCTGGGGACAGATGCTGTACATGGACAGCATTTGTTTGATACTTGGTTTGACATATCCTTATTTTACAGACAAGGAACTGCGCAGTAAACATGCAAGGGCAAAGCTAGTGTTACATGGCAGCAGCAGCAGCAGCACATTACAGCACAACTACTGTTCCTTGCATTCCATTTTGTTTCATTATTCTTGCTTTGAAAATCTGGGTGTTGAAACTGAGTAGTGTGACTCACAGTAAGTTCAATGGTCTGTCTAGCATGACTCAGAGCATAAGTTGCATGGTTGGTCTGTCTGTAGTGTGATTCACAGTAAGAGCTGCACAGTGGGCCTGTCTTGAGTGACTCACAGAGTTGCAATCTGTCTGTAGTGTGACTCATACCAAGAGCTGCACAGTTGAGTCTCTTTAGTGTGACTCACAGTAACAGTTGTACAGTTGGTCTGTCTTTACTGTGACTCACAGTAAGAGCTGCACAGTTGATCTGACTTGAGTGACTCACAGAGTTGCAATCTGTCTGTAGTGTGACTCATACCAAGAGCTGCAGAGTTGAGTCTTTTTAGTGAGACTCACAGTAACTGTTGCACAGTTAGTCTGTCTTTGCTGTGACTCACAGTACAAGCTGCACAATTTGTCTGTCTTTATTGTGACTCACAGTAACAGTTTCACAGTTGGTCTGTCTTTACTGTGACTCGCAGTAGGAATGACACAGTTGCTGCCACAGTTGAAGCAACATGACCCAAGCCAACCCGTCGTCTCTACAGTTACAATGAAATTACGTCTGCTAATGAAGGCTCACGCTTAATAATATGTCCTGCTCTGTAGCCATTCAGGCAGTCAAAGTATAACCACGTTCATGAAAGGAATGGTTTCTAAGCCCGATCGATTTAGAATTTCCCTGTACTGACCTCTCATTTGTGTGCAGGCTTCCGAAACTGGTTCCCATGCTTAAGTTACCCATTCTACTTCTGGATTTATTATTTCTCATGTATGTGCCACATCATGGGCCTCTGACCTTTTTATGGCAAGGACCACATCTGTTACTATTGGCTGGTTCATGGGCCACGTGGCAAAAAGCAGTAAGTCGTATACCTAACCACTTAAATTATTGTGTAATTTTTATGATATATTCACAATTTAAAATGTGACTGTAGGCTACATAATACAATCTGGTAGGCTGCAGGTTGGAGACCTATATGCATCCCATCTGGATTGTATCACTCCTGACTACATAAGGTGAAGCCTTCTCACTAGACAGTGTTCTCCATTATCCTGTTCCTTCCTCTGTCAGGTCCAGATATCCTAACAGACTTCTGCTATTATCACAGCTGCATTCACTGCTCTCAGATTTACTACAGCACTACACATTACAATGGCTGTGACCAGCAAGCCTGAAGACACTTAAACACAAATGCACATGCCACAAGCAACCAAATAGTAACAGGTTCAACTTACGGCTGTCTGTGTATCACTTCTCCCACCATGCTGCACAAACAGAACACAAGAACAACATTAACTAAGGACATTCTGATGGACATCACAGTGCATGAAAAAAGCACAACTTGTTCAAATTTATAGGAATAAAGTACTGAACAAGTGCAAACATTACTTGTGTCAGACAGGAACAATGGACCAATGATGGGGCAGGAGATGGAAGGCAGTACAAAATATTTTGGTTAAATGTGTCACACCAGCACTCTTACAGCAATAACTGAAGCTCATTCTGTTTACTTAGACAATAAACACAGTTCAAATTGCAATAAAAACATTTGGTTTTTTTGCCATATTTGTATGTTAGCAGAATTATTTTGGTACAGTCACACACAAAACAGTGGGTGAGCTCAAGTGATCCCTGGTCTTCCTCAGTCTCTACAGGCAAACTACATGACCTTTACACAAACAGGTCCTCACTACATAACCTCTGCACCTTATAAAGCACTGTTACATAGCCTGAGGAAGTTGGATTTGAGTGCCAGCAGGGATGGAGCTCATGTAGACGGTGTCCAGGTTGGCTCTGGGGCCACCTGTGGCACAACCTACATGTTCATATTGTTACAGGGCGTGAGGTATACAAATAAGAAAGAAGTGAATGCGAAATTTACTCACACTTGCTGAGACTGACTGGGAATGTAGCATACATGTGAGAACACATGGTGTTTGTTTATATAAAGCACATAAAAATGTAGGCAGAAGGATTAGTAAACTGGATCAGCTCAAGGAATTTTGTTGTAGTGGTTAGGAAATGTCAGCAACTCAGTCCTGTACTGGGACACCAACAATACAAGGTGTAACATGAATATACATAATTGTCAGCCATAATTGAGCTCACTTACTGCGCTATCCGGCTATCCTCCGCGCCAACTGCCTTGTCTGCAGGAATGGACACAGCCCTGTATTGCAGGGAGTTGTATGTCTTCCAGAACAGGTACTCCCTAAAAAAGTTACGTTTGTGTGACTGTTGTGCCTGCAGTGATCAGCATGCTGAGCTACTGCTGTTGTTTAACACTGCACCAAACATTTACAAATTTTTGGTGACCAAGATTCATGAACATTGCCTGCACTCAGACGGATGTTTGCTGGGATATTTTAATTATCTCTCAGCTGTTACAGTGCTCTGTTGTGTGTTGCTTTGTAGTAAGTTGCAGGTTTCAGGATTGTAATAATGTCATAACTGCAACTGACACAACATACCTGTAGTACTTGAGGCCCTCATACAGTGCTGCCATGATGCAGATGCCAATCATCGATCCTACCAGACCACCAATACTGCTCACCTTCCAGCTGTCGAACAGCACAGTCTCGCAGAATCCGGTATGGAATGTCATCTGGAAGGACCAATGGGAAATCCACACCAGACCATTCATCACAGTCATCACAAAAGCTTTATTCTTAATACCTAACTAACCACATGGAGCAGAGTTCTACTTGTGGAGGAAAACATTTTGAAGGAAGTTAACATCTTTTAATTAACTTATACACCTAAATTAATGCCCTAAACAAAAAAAAAAATAAACATGTGGATGCGCAGCTAGTCAAGAAATTCTCCATGCTTTATAGAAATTGAAGGTTCATAACCATGTTTATGATGGCCAGCTGCCTGTACCTACCCTGCGCCATATGATCAGTCGACACCCTCCCTTCCTATTTCTTTAAGATTACTTTTAATATCCTTCCACCCACCCCTAGAGTTCCGGTCTCTTTCCTTTGGGTCTCCCACCCAAAACCCTGTATGCCTTTCTGTCCTCACACACACACACACACACACACACATGCTACATGCCCTCATCCTCCTTCATTTGATCACCCACACAATATGTGGTGAGGAGTTCAAATCATGCAGCTGCTGATTGTGTAGTTGTAGTTTTTCACCAGTTCGCTGTCATATCCTCTCTTATGTCCAAATATCTTCCTCAGCACCCTACTGTCAACCACCTTTGGCCTATGTTTTTCACTTCATGGCCAGACCAAGTTTCACACCCATTTGCACAATAAGAACAAACAGGATGCACTATTTTACTCGCAATTTATTTTGATAATTAGCCTCTACATGTTTCGATCAGGTTTGCTGCTCATCATCAGGAGGTACTATTCTGTATATACAGCAGTTGGTATGTGTCATGTGTTAATGTTGACTGGCTGCAGGGTGGCAGCCAGCCAACATAAATGACCAAATAGTTGCAGGCATCCCCAAATTTAACCTGCTCTTAATTTCTTTGTGCCCGCAATTTCTGAAATACTTGAATTTGGCCACACTTTCTGAAGATTTCTTATGTATCTTTACACTATGACTTTCCCTTCTATGCTGTTCATGAGGCATAAACTTATACTTAGTGTTCTCAGCATTTGCTTGTAGATCAACCTTCTTACTGTGGACTGATAGAACTTCTGTGCTGTTCTGTGTGGTTATGTATGTATGCATATACAGGGTGTCCCAGGAGGAATGTGCCAGACTTTGGGAGAGTGTTCCTTATGCTAAACTATACCGATATAACCCAAAACACCTATATCCAAAGTCGAACGGTTACGGAGATAATAGCCAGAG
>Ga0123357_10004503_pt1 | contig 16379 bp, 5 predicted proteins | sample TergutEmb28metaG_FD_89873 | JGI IMG/M metagenome (GOLD analysis project Ga0123357, IMG submission 89873) | Embiratermes neotenicus P4 segment gut microbial communities from Petit-Saut dam, French Guiana - Emb289 P4 | ecosystem: Host-associated > Arthropoda: Insects > Digestive system > Gut ... | reverse complement strand
TTGAAACATTACATACTTCGGCTACATCCTTAAACGGGATGCGGGCGTTTTGGGAAATAATCTCCAAAATTTTCCGGTCTAACTTGTCAATTTTTTCCATGACTTTATTTATTTTTTTACTACTGGCGGCGTAAATTGTATGGTAGATTTTGCAGCGGGTGCAGGCACAGCATGCGACACACTAAGTAGCTCTACATCAAAAACAAGGGTAGCATACGGATCAATTTCCGGTCGTCTTCCTTTTTCGCCATATCCTAAATTATACGGAATATATAAGGTATATTTTGAGCCAACCGACATCAGTTGAATACCTTCCGTCCATCCGGGAATTACGCGGTTCAAAGGAAATACAGCTTTATCATTATTTTGAATTTCTTTTCCATTAATATCCGATAATTTATACTTAACCGTTACCGTGTCTTCAGGAGCAGTCGGTTTAGGTCCTGTTCCTTCCGATACTACGAGGTATTGAAGTCCGCTCGGCGTAGTTTTAACTCCGTCTTTCTTCGCATTTTCATCTAAGAAAGCCTGGTTTGCCGTTTTATATTTTTCATTTGCTTTTGCCTGTACCGTATCGGTTTTCGCCTGAATAAATACTTGAACATTTTCTTTATTTATAAGCAATTTTTTATTCTGCAATGCCGACACGAAGGCCGATAACAATTGCGATTTATTTAATGTTTGTGTTGAATCGGAACCAAATATATTTTCATTCATTCCGGCAAACATGTCCACAGCAACCTGTTTTCCTATTGCAACACCTTCCATGCGGGCAATGGCTTTTTTGTCTTTCTTGCCTATTTTCGACCCTTCCAAAAAACCTTTAAGAAATTCACTTTTAACAACAGCATCTTTTATATCTACTCCTCTTTGTTGTAAATATTGATCCAATCCTTCTCCACTCAGTTGAATTCCCATAGCATAAGATAGCGAATCAACATCTGTTTTTAAGTTTGCTTGTGGAGCTTGAGCTGAACAAGAAAAGAACGATACCATAACGAATGCTGTCAAACAAAATACAGCAGAGAACATTAACTTTTTCATTGATTTTACTTTTATTTTAATTTATACTCAATTAATTTATTCCTATTTCGATTCTCTTTGAAAACCCATATTTAACTTCTTGCTAAAAATCTCTGCAAAAGTACTATTTTTTGTGACAAAAATAATAAAACTACATTTTTTTTTATACTTTTGTAATCTTACTTAAAAAAAACATCAAAAAAATAAAAGCATGGCAAACACAGAGAAGTCAATAATAAGTATTACAAACTAAAACACAGGAATTAAAATGAAAAAAACTGCATTTCTTCTGTTGATTATTGGATTATTCCTTTCTGCAAACGCAGAAAGAAAAGAACGTTACTATTTTTCTCAATTGTCGTTAAATGAAGGACTTTCTCAAATTACCGTATTATGTTCTTATCAGGACGAGGACGGATTTATCTGGTTTGGAACGCGCAACGGCTTGAATCGCTATGACGGATATAATTTTAATATTTTTCTGACCGATGCTAACGACAGCGCTTCTATCAGCGACAATCATATCTTATCTCTTACGGGTGATAAAAGTGAAAATCTCTGGGTTGGCACCAATAACGGATTAAACAAATTAGACCTTTCTACAAATAAATTTAAACGTTATTTCCACAACAGTTCCGACGAACGCTCTATCAGTCATAATACTATTAATTCTTTATATATTGATGAAGAAGGTTGCCTGTGGGTGGGAACCGGAAGCGGACTGAATCTTTACGACCCTGCAAACGACTGTTTCAAATTAATAAACCCGGATGGCTTATTTACAAACAATCCGATCAACGCCATGCTTCGTAAGGGCGACAGGATTTTACTCACCACAACTTATCGGGGACTTATTGATATGAACGTCAACACTTTAAAATGTACGATCAGCGCTATTAATCTGGAATCTCCAAATTCCGGTAACAACAGTTGCAATTATATACGATCGATGTATCTGGATAAGAGAAATAATTTTTGGCTGGGAACTTATGGAGATGGCGTTTACGAATTGCCCGACGGCGGAGACCGGTATTTATGTTACAACAAATCAAACGGTTTAACCGATAATTTTGTACGCTGCATAAACGAATCGCCGGAAGGAGATATTCTTGTGGGAACTTTTAACGGAATAAATGTTATCAATGCTCAAACAAAAGAGATTATACACTACAACACTTACGACGTCAGCCGCGGAGATTTAAGTCATTATTCAATTTTTTCAATCCTTTTTGATCGCATCGGTACGCTTTGGGTCGGGACTTATGCCGGCGGCATCAGCTATTGCAGCCCATTATCCAGAAGTTTCAGATTTTACGACCCTGGAGCGGATAAAAAAACTTTGCTCGGCATATTTGGCGCGATATTGGAATCCGGTTCATGCCTGTATTTCGCAACCGAAGGCGGAGGCCTTTTGGAGTATGACATGAAAAACGAATCGTATCAACATTATCTGCTGACTTCAAACAGTAACATTGCCTACGGAATGAATATTCTAAAATCGCTGTATCAGGATGAAAATAAAATTCTTTGCGGCACAAATGTTGGAACAATCTATGAATTTGATTTGAAGACAAAAAAGATGTCGTTGAAATACAAGCTCGACAACGATGATCCGATTTATGTTCTACGACGTGACAGTTCGGGTAATTTGATTGCCGGAGGCGTAAATATCAAAGGATTATACCGGATAAAACCGGATGGAACATGGCAAACCAAATTTCCGGTTAAAGGCAGAGGCGATTTCTCATTTTCAAATATCAGGACTTTTCTGGAAATCAGGAAAAATGTATTTTTGGTAGGTACCCGCGCCGAAGGATTATACAGGTACGACGCCAATAACGAAAGTTTAGTTCAATATCAAGCGCAACCCGGTACTGTAAATTCTAAAACCTTGCCGGATAATTATATCAGCAGCATTTACCGCGATAGCAGAAATAATATCTGGATTGGAACATTCGGCGGCGGGTTTTGCCTCTTCGATCCCGATAAAGAAGAATTTACTACTTACGGAACAGAGCAGGGCAGACTTGTCAACAATAATGTTTGCGCAATAGTAGAAAGTCCGAACGGACACTTATGGATCAGTACGATTGACGGCATTTCGGATTTTAATCCTAAAGATTTGACTTTCAAAAATTATTCCCATTCAAACGGCATAAGCATCAATGAATTTTCCCCGCATTCAGGCATCCGCACTTCTCAAGGTAAAATATTTTTCAGCGGGAATAACGGTTTCCTTTCTTTCAACCCCGACAAATTATTGCTTAATCCGAATATTCCGCCGATTGTGCTGGATGAGATTTTTGTCAACAATGAACGGATTAATCCCGGAGAAAAAAATGGAATTTTAGATAAAAGAATCGGTTGGAAAAAATCAATCACGCTTAAATACAACCAGTCAAATATAGCCATACAATATTGCGCCTTGAATTATATTTTTTCAGAAAGAAATCAATACGCTTACAAATTGGAAGGATTTGATAAAAGCTGGAACGATGTTGGCGCCAGACGGATCGCTTATTATACCAATATTCCGCCCGGAAAATACATTTTCAAAGTGAAAGGCTCTAATAACGACGGAGTTTGGAATGAAGCCGGAACAAGTCTCGAAATAACAATTTTGCCTCCAATCTGGAAAACAATCTGGGCATATCTGACTTATATTTTGCTTGCGATACTGACAACAGTTATGATAATCAGGTATTTTCGAGATAGAGCCCGTCTCGAAAACGAGGTGCGGCTAAAGCAGATAGAAGCAAATGCGCGTGAAAAATTTCATCAGGACAGAAACCGGTTGTTCAGTAATTTCTCCCATGAATTGAGAACGCCTCTTACCTTGATTATCAGTCCGGTCGAAGAGATCCTCGAAAATGAAGACCTGTCGCCGGAAATGCGCGACCGTATGCTGTTGATGCGCGGAAATTCGAGGCGATTGTTGCGCCTTGTAAACAACTTGATGAATTTTCAGAAACAGGAAAGCAGAACGCTACAATTGCGTGTTACGGAAGGTGATATTATTCAATTTGTAGAAGAAATGCGTTTGGTTTTTAACGAACTGGCTATTTCCCGCAACATCCGGTTCAGCTTTATTCATCCGGAAAAAACAATTCTAAACTGGTATGACAGCGACTTGATGGAAAAAGTTTATTTCAATTTCCTTTCAAATGCTTTTAAAAATACTTCGGATGGCGGCTCGGTGGAAATACGGATGGAGTTGACAACTTTGCCGGAATTGAAAAAGAAATTTCCATCGAAACAGTTAACATTCAAGGATGAAGAAGCTAACTACCTGACTGTTGAAATTGAAAATTCGGGCGAAGGCATTCCCGACGAAGACCTTGAAAATATTTTCATGCCCTTTTTTCAGGTGGCGCAAAGTAAACATGCCCATTCCGGTACGGGATTAGGCTTAAGTTTAAGCCGGTCTATTGTTGAAATGCACCATGGAATCGTTTGGGCTGAAAGTCCTGAAAATCGCGGCGCTATTTTCAGAGTGATACTTCCGGTCGGTCGGGAATATTTTACGGAACAGGAAATCATAGAAGGATTTAAAGACAGTGAAAATATAGCGAATTACGAAATTGATATTCCGCCTGAAAAAATCAATGAAAACTCAAATAAGAAAAAACATGCCGGCTATATTCTGGTGGTAGAAGATAACCCCGATATACGCCATTATATTCAATCACTTCTGATTCAGGAGTATAAAATACTGGAAGCTTCAAACGGAGTAGAAGCTGTTGAAAAGGCGACGCAATATCTTCCCGACTTGATTATCTCAGATTTGATGATGCCGAAAATGGACGGAATAGAAATGTGCTCCAAATTGAAAAACGATTTAAGAACCAGCCATATTCCCATTATAATTATTACTGCCAAAATAACGGCTTCTGACATTCGAGAAGGCTATGAATCAGGCGCCGACGACTATATTACCAAGCCGTTTAATGCATCGGTTTTGATTTCCAGGGTTAAGAATATCTTGCGTACAAGGGAGAATTTGAAGAATTTATACGGGAAACGGTTTTCTTTAGACACACTGGGCATAGAAGTTTCGTCGGTCGATGAAAAATTTATGCAAAAACTATATGATGTCATGTCGAAAAATGTTGCCAATCCGGAATTAAATCTTGATAACTTTTGCCGCGATATTGGTATGAGCCGGGCGAATCTCTACCGTAAAATTAAATCATTGACAGGATTGTCGCCCAACGAATTTATCCGGAATTTCCGATTGGAAATGGCGGCAAAGATACTCAGAGAAGCGAAGATACCTGTTTCGGAAATCTATGTCGCAGTCGGATTTAACAGCCACGCCTATTTTTCCAATTGCTTTAAAGCGTTATACGGCATTTCGCCGACAGAATATACCAATGCAAGGAAAGGATGAAAGCAGTCGCATTTGATATATTATTGCAATAAAAAGATTTATTTTTGCAAAAAGAAGTTATCATATTTTAATAGCTTTGCAGGCATAGAAAATAATTCCAAATTAAATGAAAACAAAAATCTTGCTTATCATTTTTATTTTGTCTGTAATATGTAATATACAGGCGCAAAATAATCCCAAAGACGTTTCTGCCCATGATAAAAAAATGGAATGGTGGCGGGAAGCCCGTTTCGGAATGTTCATCCATTGGGGACCTTATTCCGTTCTGGGAGGTGAATACAACGGTCACAAACAAATCAACGGTGGCGCAGAATGGATAATGAACCGCAGTAAAATCCCTGTTGCCGAATATCAGGCTTATGCCAAACAGTTCAATCCCGTAAAATACGATCCTGAAGCATGGGTGAAATTAGCTCAGGAAGCCGGTATGAAATACATCATTATGACATCGAAGCATCACGATGGTTTTGCTATGTTTAAGAGTAACGCCAGCAATTTTAATATAGTCGATTTTACGCCTTACAAGAAAGATGTTTTGGATGGATTGGCAAAAGCTTGCCGGAAATATAATATGAAACTCGGCTTTTATTATTCCCAGGCGCAGGACTGGAACAACCCCGGAGGAGCTGCCGCACGCAAAATTGCAAGTGAAGGCTGGCTGAATCCCGATTCCGCAAAGATTGACGCATACACGGAACTGCATAATGGACATTGGGATCCGGTGCAGGATTCCCGCACAATGGAACAGTATATTGATCAGGTTTCAATTCCTCAAGTAAAAGAATTATTGACTAATTATGGCGATGTAGCTGTAATCTGGTGGGATACGCCTACCGGAATGACCGATGAATTTGCCGAAAAACTCAAAGCGGAAGTTGATAAATATCCGAATATTATCACTGACGACCGGTTGAAACGGCCTAATTTCCGGGGAGATTTCAGAACCCCTGAACAGAAAATATTAGGTTCGGACGAACTTGACGGAAGCGACTGGGAAACATGTATGACTATGAACGATTCATGGGGATTTCGCAAAAACAGCGATAATTGGAAATCAACCGAAACATTGATTCGTAATCTGATTGATATAGCTTCAAAAGGCGGAAACTACCTTCTGAATGTCGGACCAACTCCCGAAGGAGAAATTCCTCCGCAAAGCGTCGAACGCCTGAAAGAAGTCGGGAAATGGATGAAAGTAAACGGGGAAGCGATTTACGGTACAACCCGCTGCTTCCTTGAAAAACCGGAATGGGGATGTTATACGATGAAAAATGTAAAAGAAAATACTGTTCTTTATTTGTCTGTTTTCGACTTTCCCGCCGACCGTCAGATTTTAGTTCCGGGCTTGAAATCTCTTGTTAAATCATGTAAACTTTTAGCAGGAAAATCAAATTTAAAAACAAAACCTGCTAATGAAGGATTGATTATTTATCTACCTGAAAAAGCGCCCGATGCGATTGCTTCGGTCATACGGATAGAATTGCAAGGCAAGTTGGAAAATCCGGTTGCCAATCACATAAAAAAAAACGTAGAACCACAGCAGATGAACCTGACTTCGTGGACTAAAGACGTTGACCCTGAAACAATAGGAAAGCTTGTAGCCAAACGGTTTGTAGAAAGCCGGCACAACAGTTTTAGAGCGAACGAACCTGCTAAATCCATCACTTATCCCGAAGTATGCGCATGGTATGGAGCGCTTAAATTTGGAGAAGCAACCAATGATAATAAACTTTTGAAACAATTGGAAGACCGGTTCATGCCGTTTTTTGGCGAAGAACAGTCGCTTGTTCCCAATCCTGTGCATGTGGATAATACCGTCTTCGGAGCTATTCCGTTGAAATTATCCAGCATAAATAAAGATGAAAAACGGTTCTATGATATGGGAACGGCTTTTGCCGATGCCCAATGGACTTTACCTGCAAATTCTCCAGAAGATAAAAAAGTAGAATATAAAAAACTGTTAGATAATGGATTGACATGGCAAACACGTTACTGGATCGATGATATGTATATGATTACCCTTGTCCAGACGGAAGCCAGTCGCACAACGGGCGACCCAAAATATATCGACCGTGCGGCTCACGAAATGGTTGTTTATTTGGATACGCTTCAACGACCTGACGGTTTGTTTTATCATGCGCCGGACGTTCCTTATTTCTGGGGCAGGGGAAACGGCTGGATGGCTGCCGGAATGACCGAATTATTGTCGTCTCTGCCCGAAAACCAAAAAGACCGCGCTGCTATTATGCAGGGATACCTTCGCATGATGAAAACCCTGAAAGAATTTCAGCGTCCCGACGGCTTGTGGGGACAATTGGTTGACGACCCTTATTCATGGTCGGAAACATCCTGTTCCGGTATGTTCGCTTATGCAATGACAGTCGGCGTGAAAAAAGGCTGGTTAAGCGCTAACGAATACATTCCGGTAATCAGGAAAGCATGGACAGGACTACTCAAATACATCAATTCAGACGGCGACATTTCAAATGTTTGCGAAGGAACAAACAAGAAAAACGATTATCGCTATTATATTGAAAGACAGCAAAAAACAGGCGATATGCACGGTCAGGCTCCAATCCTCTGGACTGCGGCGGCTTTATTAAAATCTCCTCAATGGACATTATCTTCGCCCGATAATGAAGTCGGCATAACGGTTATAAATAAAAATACCGCTTCGGAAGGCGATAAATTGTTTTACAAAGTTAATCGTAATGGAAAAGAAATGGTTCAAACGTCTCCTATAGGCATCGACAGGAGCGACGAGCAATTTTCTTCAAACCTGACGTTGGACTCCGTGTCGGCTATTCGCCTGATTGATGAAACCTATACGTTAAAATCAGGGAAAAGATTAGAATGCCGGAACCATTGCAACGAGCAAATATTGTATTTCAAAAATGAAAAAGGTTCGGCAATTCAACTGATAATCAGGGCTTATAACGAAGGAGTCGCTTTTCGTTATTACTTCCCTGAACACAGCGATAAGACATACAAAATAACGGAAGAAAAAACAGGATTTGCCATCCCGAAAGACGGTAAAGCATGGATACATCCCTATGATTGGAACAGCCGGATAAAGCCGTGTTATGAGCAATATTGCCAAAACGACATACCGGTCGGCACAGAATCTCCGAATGAAAAAGGATGGGCTTATCCCATGCTCTTCAACGTCAATGATAACTGGATGATGATTACGGAAGCGGCTTTGGACGGAACCTATTGTGCAACGCATCTACACAACGCTAAAGACGGTTTATACACAGTGAGTTTTGCCGAAAAAGAAGAAGTTGTGTTGCCCGACGATCCGGAACCTGTCTCTACCCTACCCTGGACTACTCCATGGCGAGTTATTATTACCGGCAGCGACTTGGCTTCAATCGTAGAATCAAATCTGGTTCAGAATCTTAACAAACCTTGCGTCATTGCGGATACTTCATGGATAAAACCGGGACGTTCGAGTTGGAGCTGGTGGAGCGACGGACAAACGACAAGGGATTACGATATGCAGATAAACTATGTGAATATGACGGCAAATATGGGGTGGGAATACACCTTGATCGACGCCGGATGGGGGAATATGAAAAATGGAACCGTCGAGCAAATAGCAAAATATGCAAAAGATAAAAATGTTGACGTCTGGTTGTGGTATAGTTCCGGCGCAGGACATTCGCAGGATACGATTTCGATAAATAACCTGATGTCGGTGAAGGAAGCGCGGAGAAACGAGCTCGCAAAAATCCGGTCATGGGGAATCAAAGGCATTAAAGTTGATTATTTCGATACCGACAAACAAAACGTCGTAAAATTATATGAAGAGATTTTGAAAGATGCCGCCGACTTTCACATCATGGTTGACTTTCACGGCTGCACGCTTCCGAGAGGAATGGAACGGACTTACCCAAACCTGCTGACAATGGAAGGCATTAAAGGGGCGGAAGGATTCGGACAGCAACCTGCCTGTGATAAAGCGGCAGAACACAATGCAACCGTGCCGTTTACGCGGAATGTTGTCGGCTCGATGGATTATACTCCCGTCACGTTTTCCAACAAAATACGGCAGGGAGTGGAAGCCTTCAATAAAACGACTTATGCTCATCAGTTGGCTTTATCGGTTGTTTTTGAATCGGGCTTTCAATGCTTTGCCGACAATTACAAATCATACGAATCGCTTCCTGTAGCTCCGAAAAATTTTCTGAAAAACGTTCCGGTTGTCTGGGATGAAACAAAGCTGGTAGCCGGTTACCCCGGCGATTTTGTTGTCATGGCAAGAAGGCATGGCAATACTTGGTATATCGGCGGAATCAACGGAAAGAATGAAGCAAGAACGATTTCATTTACTTTGCCTTTCATCGGCTCTTCAAAAAAAATCAATCTGATCACGGATGGTAAAACCCGAACTGAATTTTCCGGAATGAAAATAAGCAACAACGGAACAATCAGGATAAAACTGCTGCCTAACGGCGGATTTGCCGGAATAATCCCTCAATAAACAACAAAAATGAAGATTTTTTGTTGCGAAGAAAACAAATCAGACCTCATTTTGATTTGTTTTTATAAAAAATTGAATCATTTCTGCAAATAAAAACATAATTTAACGGTTACCTTTATCGAAAAATAGAGTAATTTGAATAATATTGTTTTTATTATGAAAAGAAGATTTGTATTTTGTGTTTTTATAATGAGTTTCATCAACAGTTGGAGCTCGCTTTGGGGAATGCCGACGGTTGATAATCTCGCAATCTCGCCTTCGGAAAATAACCTGAATATCGGTCAAATAACCGATACTGAAATTTTCCTGAATCAGGGAAATACTTATATTTATACGGTTGACACTCCTGCCGGAAGCGGATTGACTACGGTAAAGGTCAGCAATGTCAGTTCACTGCTTTCCCAAATCAAATCGACGTATAATGTAGATCAAACTTATAGTATGAAAACGGCTGCCGATGCCGATAAATCATCGGCAGATGCTGTGGTTGAAGGAGACAAACTGATCGTAACCTCCGGAACCGAAAGCAAAACCTATACCGTTAGATTCCAGCGGGGAGCTACCGCCGGCAAAATAGAACTTGTTTCTATTGCAAGATCCGTTAATTCGGGACTGTTTGCCGCAGGAAATGTTGAAGTTACCAAAGGAACCGCAACAATCACTAAAAATACGCCAACCGATCTCAAACTCAATTTTTATGCCGGTATGAGAGGCCCTGCCGTTACCGTAACGATCAATATTCCAAAAGGAATCAACGCCACAATGGATAACGCGACTGTCAATGTGATCGGACGGGGAACCGTTCCGCTTTCCGAACTTTCTACCCAATCTGTCGGACGATATGGAGACGGATACCGTTTTCCTAAAGTCGGAGCGGTTGAAATTAATCAAAATACAGACGAAAGCCAAACTCTGATTTTTTCAGGTTTAGACCTCCGTGCGAAGAACAGGCAGGATCTCGAAATCACTTTTCAAAACGTATCGCTTTCGGAAGTAAAAGATTATGATTTTTCGGCATCCTATACTATTTCCCTTGCCGAACCGGAAATTCTGACCAGTGGCGCATGTTATACCTCATTAAAAGTGATTGACCCTGTAACAAGCTTTGCCAGAGTGATTGACCGTTCTGTTACCTACAAAGAAACGGAAGAAACATACAGTCGCCCGATGTTTACATGGCAACAACCGCAGGGCGCTTCTTCTGTTGAAATCATGATGTCGGACAACAAAGGCAGCTCGTGGAGCAATGTTACCGGAAGTTGTACATTCGCAAGCGCCAACAAAATACAAACCTCGCCATTAGCCGCCAACAAAGAATACTGGTTTAAATTAGCCGTTAGCGGAGGCGATAATGCCGGAGAATCGAATATCGCAAAATTTTATTCCGGTAAATTAGATGCAAAAGATTTTGGTATTTCCACCGGAACAGACCAAACAGAAAAAATCGATGAAGCAATCAGATACCTGAACGACTTGGGAGGCGGAACACTTTATTTTGCAGGTGGAACATTCCAGATGAGGACAATTCATCTCTTAAGTAATGTTTACTTGTATATTAATAAAGATGCAACATTAAGCGCCCTTAAAAATGGAGATACTCCCGAAACAACTTATTTTACGGATACGGAATACAGAAGCGGTACGAGCGCTACCGACACCGGTCCCTATAAAAACCCTGAAAACTACTTATCGAAACAGGATGTCGGGCATACATTTTTCCATAACTGTATGATTTTTGCCGAACGGGAAGACAATATCAAAATCATCGGAAACGGCACGCTAACAGGCGCCGGTAATCTGACTACCGCCGACGGCGTTATGAGTAATGCCGCCGATAGCCGGCAAGACAAAATGATTGTAGCTAAACTTTGCACCAACGTGGAAATAGGAGGTTTGTACAATCCGAACGACTTATGGTACACGGAAACTTCCAGCCCAAACAACGATAAACCTTATTACATCGATCCGAAGACAAAACAGAAATTAGACGGCGGAGACATCAGCAATATGCTAACCATCCTAAGAGCCGGACACTTCGTATTACTGGCTACCGGCTCGGACGGCGTCAATACCCACGACGTGTTCGCCGGAAAAACCGGTGGAAATGTACGCGACATTTTCGATTATATGGCATGCAGTAATGTTTATGCGATTAATATCTATGCGGAAGGATCTTCCGACGACATTGTAAAACCGGGGTCGGATTGTTCGTTAGGATTCACACGTCCTGCCAGAAATTACAAGGTACGTAACATCATTGGCGATACAAATTGCAACCTGTTTCAAATTGGCTCTGAAACGGCCGATGATATTCAGGATATTTGTGTGGATAATATTTATGTTCTTGCAGGAAACAAGGCAGGCTTCTCAATTTCCACCAATGACGGCGCTCATGTGAAAAATATTCATTTGAATTGCGGCGGAACCAATCCCGATCATCTTTACGATTCCGATTACCATTGCACCGGAGAACAGGATAAAAGCGAATACGCAATGATGTCGCAAATGCGCCGGACAAGAGCCCCATTTTTTATTTCCATTTCGAATCGCGGACGAACCATGGGTGGTAAAGCCCAGTCGTTTACTTTCCAAAATGAAAATGGAAGCACAAGAACCGAATTGTTGTGTACCAACATCAATATAGGAACAGTCGAAAATATCTTTATCAATAATGTAGAGGTATCGGAAGTTTACGGAGGAAGCCGCTATAACTCCACCCGCTGGAGTGCATACGATGGTTCTCAAAGCAGAGCGACTCCAATCATTGCCGGATACAAAACGGGAACCAACAGTAGCGGACAGTCGTTAGTTAATTTGCCTGATGGCAGAAGTTCTGCCGATATAACCAACATCCAATTCAAAAATGTCAGCGTATTGGTGAAGGGAGGTAATCCGTTGGAAGACTCCAATGTCATTCCTCCCGAATTAGGCGTAGGAAAATACAATGTGTCGGATTTTGGGACCCAGCCTTCTTATGGATTCTGGTTTCGTCATGTCAATAATCTGGCAATGGAAAATTGCTCCATGCAGTTTGAAGCCAATGACGACCGTTTTGCCTTAGTATTGGACGATGTAAAAAACGCCGAACTGAATAATTTCCAAATGGAGAAACCGGCAAAAAATTTCAGTTTAATACAGTTAAAAAAAGTTTCAAACATTTCATTTGACAATGCTTATTACTTCACAACCAGGTTTGGAACCGGATTTACGCCGAGAGAAGGCGAACCGATTGAAATAGATCCGGTTAGTAATGTAACAACAACCTTGCAGGTTTATCCCGACTTATCGACAAGCGATAATACTCAAATTGCAATGATTGACAGTCTGGGTATGATCATCTCAATCGACAACAACAACAAAATTGTGGAAATGGCTGCCGGAAGTAAATTGTCGGATTTATTTTCCAAATTAAGGTCGATGGATGGTTCCGTACAGGGATATACCGTAACACGGAACAGTAGCCAGCTACAGACGGGCGACTTACTTCTGGAAAACGACGTTTTGACGGTTGCCTCTGCAAGCGGGAATGCTCAGGACGCTTACACCATCGCTATCGGGGAGGATGTCCGCATCAAAATTGTTGAAGGCGCAAAACAGGTATTATCTATTACCAATGGAATTATTACCGTATTCATTGGCACAACAGTCGAACAATTGAAAGAAGAAATTGAATCCCTTTCCGGAAATGAGATTACGCTTACTGTCGATAGACCGAGCGGAACGCTTGTCACCGGAGATATATTGACCGTAACCGCAGGAAGCAAATCTCAGCAATACACCATCCGAACGGTAGAATATCCCAAACCCGTGATAAAAGTAGAGGGAGAAACCGGAACTTATACAATGAGTAATCCGGCAATGACTACCAAAACAAACAGTGAAACCGCTGCAAGCAATGGCGCGAATCGTCAGTTCGACGGCGGTATTATTGGCGATTATGTTGATTATGTTATTCCAAATATAGCCGCCGGAACTTATACGCTCAACTATACTTATAAAAAAAATAATCCGGGAAGGGCTATCGTTCAGCTTTCCGTAAACGGAACTGATGTGGGAAATCCGATTGATGAATATGGATCTTCCGGATATTTTACGGAATCAATACCCGGCGTAATTATCTCACAAAGCGGGAATACGATTGTCAGGACAACAATCGCAGGAAAAAATCCCGCTTCAACTAATTATACTTTTATTGTAGATGTTATTGAGCTGGATGGAAATGCTACCGCTATTCCCAATATCGGTATAAATAATAATAAAAACTTATTTCCTAATCCGGTACTTGCAGGAAGCCCTGTTTTTTTGACATCTTCCGGAACAGTTACACAATGCAGCCTGCTCGATATTTCAGGGAAAAATATCCCTGCCTCCGTTATATTCGATCACAATAAGTGCACATTAATTGCTCCTTCAAAACAGGGAATTTATATCGTACGCGCTGTAAAACAAGGCAACGAAGTTGAGAATTATAAATTAATTGTTAAATAAACGTCAATTTTAAAAAGCAAACAGGAAAGATAAAGAGCTCTGCTTCCCTGCCTGCTTAATAAACAATTTGAGCTCATAATCGAATTTATGAAACGTATTTTTATCTTTACATTTTTTGTTGGTTTACTGTCGGCTTCTTTGCTGCATGCTACGCCGCCTTCCGGAACACAAGCCGATAATAACTGGATTAGCGACGGGAATTATTATGACATCTCTTGGTATGATGCCAGCAATATTCAGCCTGAATACACTTTCACAACGGCAGCCGAATTGGCAGGACTTGCTTATCTGATTAGCGGACAACCTAATCCGGCTTACTGGCCTTTGGGAAGCAACTCTGAAACGCCTTTAAGGGATAAAGTTTTTAAACTTGGAGCCGATATTGATTTAAGCGCCCACTACTGGGTTCCGATTGGACAGGGACAAAATTCATTTGGCGGATGGTTCGACGGGCAAGGTCATACCATTACAGGGCTGTATATCGATTATTCGGATGATTCGTATGCGTATGCAAGCACTGCTGCCAATATTTATGCAGGAGGATACAACGCAAGTTCCGGTAATATGGCAGGGCTTTTCGGACGCTTAAATAATCAAAGCGCCGGAGCATACATCAAAAATATTGTATTTGGCGAAGGTCTTATAAAAACGCATCCCAGTTGTTTTGCCGCAGGCGCTTTGGTTGGCTACAACAACCGCAACGCCAATTTGACGATAAGCAATATCATAAATATGGGAGTAGAGATTATAGGAGGAGCGCAAGCCGCAGGAATAGTCGGCTATACCCAGAACGGCGGTTCAATATACCGAAACATTGCCAACTGGGCGCCCGTAACTATGGCTTACTCAGATGTTATACCAAACATTATGGTATATGGCGGCGGTCTTATTGGCGGCGCAGGAGATCAGGTAAGCTTATACAACAGTTATAATGCAGGAACTGTTACGGTTACTTCCTCAGCTGCCCGAATCTTTGTCGGCGGTTTAGTAGGCGCTATCGGTCTTTCAGTTGCTAATTTATCCAATAACCCAGCCGGTTCTCTTACCGCTACCAGTGGCGCCAACTATTATTTGAACAATGATAACAAATATTTTGATGTAGGAAGTCAATCGACAAGCGACTACTATAGCTCTTCGGATTTGTTCCCTGACAGTCGAATCTCAACCATCGAAGATATGAAAACAACCGGTTTTATTGCAAAACTGAATGATGGGATTGTAGGTGAAACATGGATAAGTAAAGGAGGTCTTCCTGTATTTGAATTTGTTGACATGCCTACTGCTATGCCTGAAGTAAAAAGTAATCTTTTCACCTGCTCTGAAAATGGCGTAATTGTAATTTCCGGACTCCAAACGGGAAGCCCCGTTAAAGTTTACAACCTGACGGGACAAGTCGTATGGAACGGACAGGCGCAGCAAAATCTTCGAATAGCCCTTTCCAAAGGAGTTTACATTGTTAAATCAATGGTTGGACAAGCAAAAGTTATTAATTATTAACACCGGTATATAAAGATGAAACTGTATTAAAAGTCAGTGACAGGAACGCTAACTTTTAATACAGTTTTGGTTTTCGGAAACTAATCTTGTTATGCCATGAGAAAAATTATTCATATTGTTTGGATTTTTGCATTAACGGCTCTTTTTTCTTTCAGTGACGAAACGAATATCGCCGTATTTAGTCAGAATGGCGATAATCTGCCTTGCTGTAATTCCTTTGCTTTCTCCGACTATACCGGAGGCAAAGTATATATCATGGAAAACGGCAAACTCGTATGGGAACATGAAGCGCCCGATTCCAACGACTTGTGGGTTCTTCCCAACGGGAATATCCTGTTTACGACCGGCAAAGGCGTTTTGGAAATGACGCAGCAAAACGATACGGTTTTTCATTATTCGTCAGGATGCTCGGTATTCGCCTGCCAACGGCTAAAAAACGGAAATACGTTTGTTGCTGAAAGCGATTTCGGACGTTTGCTGGAAATCGCTCCAGCC
>Ga0123357_10004502_pt1 | contig 16379 bp, 7 predicted proteins | sample TergutEmb28metaG_FD_89873 | JGI IMG/M metagenome (GOLD analysis project Ga0123357, IMG submission 89873) | Embiratermes neotenicus P4 segment gut microbial communities from Petit-Saut dam, French Guiana - Emb289 P4 | ecosystem: Host-associated > Arthropoda: Insects > Digestive system > Gut ... | reverse complement strand
GTATAATCAAACCCCCACAATTTACCACGCTATATAATCAAAAAAAATAAAACACAAAAAAAAATAAAATAAAAATCTCCCCTTCTCCACCCCCCCCCCCCCCAAAAAAAATTACTGTTTTCTCTGTAACCAAGTTTGTGCCCTTCTTCTGGCACAACAAGACTTATTTAGAATCGTAAAAGACATAGCACAGAGCTGCTTTTATTTTTATCAGATGGCATAATTTTGGACTTGTTCACTTATAAAATGAAAGGCACACTACTTAATAAAGGTTTAACTATACATATGTCAGGTTAATCAAGTAACTAGTACGATCATGTATTGAAGGGCACCCTAAACATTCATGAAATTGAGTCAGTGTGTGTGGGTACATGTACATGTCAGTTACACACAAATATAAATATAAACACATGCACAATTATCTGCTGACAAAACGGGATACAATGGTACTAAATTTCAGATGCTTATCTCTATCATAACTACAAGTTTTTAAAAATATGTGGAGATCCATCTGTTAAAAAATAAGAACATATATAATATGCCTGGAACTTTACACCTTTGGTCTTAAGAACATCCAAACAGCACAAATTATGTAAACATAAGAGAATTAATGAAGGCATATTTACTACTCCCTTAATACATTTAATCATAAAAGTGTATTATTTTATGTGTTCCTCTTGTCCAGTGGACCAAGCACACGTTAAGGCCAAGCACTACGCCAAGTTTTGAATACAGAACTACCAAAACATCTCAATGATTGTTATACTTCAGGACAGAATGATGCAATTAACATTCTATTAGTCAAATTGGGTTTAGCACATCTTTCTTCACAATGCATAGGCCTACATGTATTAAAGCCAAATACATGTTATTCTCCTGCACTGACAATTCCGTCATGCCTCAGTTATTCAGTTATGAATAGCTCTGCATGAAAACTGAATAAACTCAGATGTAAAAGGTTAAATAAATAAACAATTCTAAACTTATTTGATCACCTGGGTGTTTTATGTTCAGTGAAAAAGAAATAAGCAGGTTTCCTTTGATTGCCTTTCCTGTATTTTACAACTAGATGGTGGCACATTAGAAACAGGAGATTCCACTGTTTATTGAGATGTTTTATGTGAAGTGTTATTCTAATATATAACTTGCCTCACAGGTGTTCACATGTTGAGCCAATTCATAAACAGGACCTCGCACTTTAACTGATACAACGAACAATGTTTCACTTCCTCTACTCTACTTGATTGCATTTAACTAACACATGCACACACTATGTTAACATCACACACTTTTCATTTGACTTCTTGTTTAATGTCTTCATTTACAATGACTAAAGCAGGCTGAACATTTTTCAGCATTCATCAGACTCGTACAGCAACCAAGGTGGATATCTGTGAACAACATTAAAACTTCACATAAGACCATAAAGTCTGCAATATTATACATGTAGGATATAGCCAATTTTAAGAGGCTAGTTAACCGATAGCAGCATTAACACTGCTTTCTAAACTGTGTACAGAGTGAAGAAAGATTAAGTTTCCTACATTCCAGATTTAAGCACTACACAGACGTCACTAGTTACATTGATGCTTTGCCTCTTGTACTGTAAGAAAAAGTGCCCCCAACAAAAATCAATAGGAAAATGGGTGGTTACCTATGGCAGTCTATACATGGTGGCAGACAGACAAAAAGATGGAAAGGTCTTGCATTTAACAGTGCATTCAATTCAGATTTAATATTGCTGAAGAATGAAATACGAGAACCGGGCATTGGTAGAACAACAATGACAGGGGAAACCACAACAATGACATGGGAAACCAACGTACGTGAAGAAGAACATGTTCCAGCGCCATTTTGTTTGCAATGGATAACACACGAAGTGGCCACCTGGTGGAAAAAATTCACTTCTGTTAGTAATGATGCCAAAGAGAAAAATTAATTAATGATGGAAATGAATCCAAAAGCCCAGGCCATAGCCACCCACTTTATTAATCCAGCCAATCTAGATATATGTAACCTAAACATTATCTGAATGGCACCTAACCTACACATGATGTCAGGCTTCTGCCATGAAGTAGATGAGAACTGCACTCTTCAAGCCCATTACACAGTAAGTACTGGTAATTTCTTACCTATGTATCAGGGCAATGTATCAATTCCACTTTTCTTGGATATGACCCTTGAAGATGTGATTAATACACTATCCCAAAACATCAGTAACAAATTACCTCTACTCATTGCATAATAGCCCAAGAGTGTAGTTCTCAGCACCTAACCTTATCTACTAATGATCACAAACTGTCAAAGTACAGTACAGTACAGTACAGGAAAATAGGCTGCTGCAATAAATGAACAATTTCATATTGTCAACATAACTGAAGAGTACTGTTTTCATCTTTCCCAACACACTGTACAATGCATAATAAAAATGATCAATTACTGTACAATCTTTTATCAAGTGGCAGAGTTATCTACTGCATAGGATTATGCAATACACTGATAAAGAATGAACACCCCGCATAAGCACGGTCTATTTTAAGGTACCATCCTACTGTTCATCTAAAAGAATATCAGCAATGGTACATAGGTCCTAGTAAGATTTCAAACTTGGTACCTCATAGATCTGTGGAAAACAAGTTATAAGTGAAAAGTTCCCATGCACCTGCTGTAAGTATGATACAGGTTACAGCTGAAGTCACAGTGAATGAATGTACAGTACTGTACAAAGACTGTGAAGTTGGAAGGGGTTGGAGCTATGTAATAGAGGTCACATATGCTACCTAAAGTGCTCTATGTATGAGACTTCTCACTTGCAGCACAGTGCAATGCCTTCTTGCTGAGGTGCACAGAGACTTTTCCTAAGCTCTGTACAATACAATTATTGTGATTTGGGGCTGTGTTTAGTTAAAGTCCCATACACTAAAGTGCACAGCCTCATGCAAAATCTGTGCAGAGATCATTAATTGCTTCTAAAACTTACCCAAATTTGCAATACACATTTTTTATTACCCTGTATCATATTGGTCTCAAAGAGATATATTCAAGGAGTCATTAATGGTAATATTAACAATATAAATGACAGTTTTTAGGCATCAATACCAGTTTGGGTTTCTGACACACATAACTAAGCTATTAGTATGGAACCAAACACCCAACTTGACATTAGTCATGGTAGGTAACATCTGATGATTACATTACATAAACAACTTGATCCCTACTGTAGTACCACCATGCTAATTGCTCACCTCTTGCCTCATTCAATGTGTCCTGAGCTAGTCACTACTCTGGCTAATAAGGGAAATTATGCATTGCTTGAAGAACAGTACCAAGGAGTGGAACTCCAGGGACAGACTCAGAGGAACACAGGTGTCATTCCTGGTTAGAGTTCCAATAACCAAAGTTGAGTAACTGCCACCATCTCAAGCATTGTGAATGAGTACTACTATAGGTTGCATGAGCGAGACTAACTGGTTTATTTCTGTCTGTCTGCAATCCATTCTTTGGGTAAAAGAAGAGGATACCCTTACACCACGACTCAGGAAATTTCATTCTAATTACATAAATTTACAATTAATTAGTGTTATACTCAGGAGTTATGGAACAGAGTGAGGGCTATTTTTCCTATCTTCTGCTTTATAAATTCTATTAGAATCAAACCCAGTGTCTATGAATCTCAGTTTCCTTCCTAATTGTATCTCCCAAAGACAGCAGAGCATCCTGCACCAAAAGTATTACGTTAATGACAATCATTCTGCATATGAAGGGATTTGAGGTTAATAAATCTTACAAATTAATAAGCTAATATTTTCTTGAGTATTTGTATCCAAAACTGGTAGAGTGGAAACAGAATCTGGTGGCACATGGCGACGCACGGGAGGAGAAGTGAAGGGGAAAGAGGCGAATGGAATGGGTAGCCAGCAGTCTTCAGCTTGACTTGCACTCCAAGAAAGCCAGTACTCGACTGAACTGACACCCCCGCCGATATAAATGGACTCGTCCATTTCGCTGGAAGACCGAATCTGGTTTCTGTGCTTGTGCCGTCACATTCCGTTTTCACTCTACAACCTCACCAACAGAGAAGGGATATGAGATTTGGTACAGAGAATGTAAGGAGTCTGTACAAGTCAAGTTAAAGTACAACAGAAGCCAGGAATAAATTAGATTTAGGAGTATTACAGGAGGGAACACTGTAAGAGAGGGGATCATATTTTTCTAAGGAAAAGGGGGAAAAAATCAACAACTAAGAACAGGGCTTTCGGTACATCACAGAATAATATCAACAGTTAAGAGGTAGGGCTTGAAAGTGATAGAATGTCACATACTGTATAGTTCTGAGAGGTCGGTGGTGTCATATAATTGTATTGAATGTGAATGCACCAAGTGAGGAGAATAGTGATGATTCAAAAGACAGTTTTTATGAGGAATTAGAGTAGGTTTTTTAAATAATTTTCCTAAGTACCATATGAAAATTCTGTTAGGAGATTTTAATGCAAAATTGGGAGAGAGGACATTTTCAAACTGACAACTGGGAATAAGAGACTACATAAGAATAGTAATGATAATAATGTTAGAATAGTCAACTTTGCCACATTGACAAACCTCGTTGTTAAGAGCAAGATGTTCCCGCACTGAAACATTAATTATACACCTGGACCTCACCTGATGCAAAAACTCACCACCTGATTGATCACATATTGATAGATAAGAGATAGCATTTGAGTATACTTGATGCGCAGTCTTTCAGGGGAGCTGACTGTAATACAAAAGGTTACAAAAGTAAGGAAAAGATTGGCAGGATGTAAACAAGAGGCATAGAAGTTTGAAGTGTAGAGATCTAGTTTCAGGAAGCTAATTGACCTCGAGGTTTGGAAACAGTATCAGATTTAGATCTCAAGTGTGTCTGCAGCTTTGGAGAACTTAAGTGATTGTGAGGACATAAATAGGGCTTGGGAGAATATTAATTTGAATATCAAAAGCTCAGCAAAATAGTCTAGATCTGTATGAATTGAAGCAACATAAACCATGACTTTTAGGTCAAAGTAAGCAAACTAAAATGCAGTGGTTAGAAGATCCAAACCAAAACAATATATACAGCCTAAACAATGTAAGATGTGAAGCTAGTAGACACTTCAGGAAAAAAAGAAGGAATATCTTAAAGCAAAAACTGATGAATATGAAACTAACAGTAAGGTAAAAAATATCAGAGACTTAATTCTAAAATGAGCCTTCCCCGTTGTGTGTATATAAACAGTAGGTGTAGGTATCAGTCAATAACACAACAATATCTAAAATAACAAGCATCACAGATGTTGAGATCTCACCATCATGACATAACCATACCAATCCTATAAAGTACTACCACAATACTTTCGGGTGAAAACCTGATGATGGCCGCAATAGGCCGACACATGTAGTTACTATCATCCTTTATTAAACACCTTTTTAGATATTGGTGTTATTGACTGATACCTATGCCTATCAGACTTGTATAGGGGCATCAAGGTACATGGGGTTAATGATGTAAGGTAAACAGAAATACATCAAGCAGAGCCGCTAGTGCCTGAGCCAAGTGACTTTGAGGTTGATGGCTAATGAAAAGCTAAAAAGACACAAATAACCAGGTACTGATTAAATCCCAGCAGAATTGACTAAAGCAGGGGGTAGAACAATTTGCTCTGAGATCCATAAACTTATTAATTCTACTTGGAATAAGAAGGAATCGCCTGAGGAGCGAAAAGAGTCAATCATTATACCTACTTATAAGAAGGGTGATAATAGAGATTGTAGTTACAATAGAGGCATATCACTTGTGTTTACAACATACAAAATTTTATCCAATATCTTGCTGTCAAAATTAATTCCACATGCAGAGGCAATTATTAGGGATCATCAGTGTGGATTTTGACATAACAGGTCAACTACTGATCACATAATCTGCATTCGTCAAATACTCGTGAAAAAATGGGAAAACAGTGAAGCACTGCATCAGCTATTCACAGACTTCAAGAAAGTCAATGGTTCAGTTAGAAGAGAGGTCTTGTATAAAATTTTCATCGAGTCTGGCATCCCCTGAAACTGGTAAGGCTAATAAAAATGTGTTTGAATGAAAACTATAGCACAGTCTGTGTACGCAAATATTGCTCTGACATGTATCCTATTAAGAATGGTTTGAAAAAAGGAGATGCTTTATTACCATTACTTTTCGACTTTACTTCACATTCGGCCATTAGGAAAGCAGGTAAAGCAAGATGGTTTGAAATTAAATGGTAGACATCAGCTTTTGTTTCATGGTGATTATGTTCATACATTGGGTGGAAGCATACATACTACAGAGAAAAACACAGAAGCTTCAGCAGTTGCTAGTAAAGAGATTGGACTAGAAGTAAATGCTGACACAATAAAGTACATGGCCATGTCTCAAGATCAGAATGCAGGACGAAGTCATAATACAATGATTGATAACAGTTCCTTTGAAAGGGTGAAACAGTTAAAATATTTGGGAACAACCTTAACAAATCAAAATTCTATTCAAAAAGAAATTAATAGCAGAGTAACATCAGGGAATGTTTATTAGCATTCGGTGCAGACTCTTTTGTCTTCCAGTTCGCTATCCAATAATATAAAGATTACGATATACAGAACTTTAATTTTGCTTTTTGTTCTTTATGGGTGTGAAACTTGGTTGCTCACATTCAGGTATGAACGTCAGTTGAGGGTGTTTGAGAAAAGGAAGCTGAGGAGATATTTGGGCCTAGGAGGGGCAAGATAACAGGAGAGCAGAGAACACTATATAATGAAGAACTTAATGATCGGTATTCCTCACGAATTATTATTTGGGTGATAAAATCAAGAAGAATGAGATGGGCTGGGCATGTAGCAAGCACAGGGGAAAGGAGAGGTGTAAGCAGGGTGTTGGTGGGGAAACATGAGGGAAAAACACCACTTGGAAGACCCAGGCATAGATGGGAGGATAATAATAAGATAGATCTTCAGGAAGTGGGATGGGGAGGCATAGACTGGACTGATCTGGCTCAGTATAGGGACAGGTGACAGGCTCTTATAACATGGTAATGAACTTTTGGGTTCCCTAAAATGCAGGAAATTTCTGGACTAGCTGAGAACCATTCAGCTTCTCAAGAAGGACTCTGCTCCATGGAGTATGTAAGTAAGTAATTAAATATTTGTACCCAAAATCTGTGCCAGTCTGTTGCACTGTTTGTTGTTTCTTCAAGGATTAAAAATGCTTAATGAACTCTGACCTTCTGCCTTCCTGAATTCACAGTCCCAGCCTGTTTGGTTCAGCTTACATATTAGATAACAACTACAAAACAACTGTCCTAGTCTTCACATAACATCAGCTGCTACTTCATTAGATCATGTAAAAAATCCACTTTGCAAACTTATTTCCCATTTCTGCAACTTTACAACTACATCAAATTTGCTGCATTACACACAGAAGGATGGATTGTGTGTGGGAGAGACAACACTACATAACAGCAGTGTTGCTTAAGCCTTTAATGCCCAAAATTTGTCTAAACACTTCAAAACCCACTTCATACCTCATAAAAAACAATGAAATTCCCTTATGAAATCAAACTGGTTAAGGCTGTATAAGGAAATAACCACTGTTTACTCTTAGGATCATATGAAATCTGTACACTCTGATGGCAAAATGCAGAGCAAGCAGGTGGTACACATAGTAAACACCGTATTTTGAGATTCTCAGGTTACTTGACAGAGAATTTTCTACACTATCACAGATTTGGGAAACTCTCACTTTAATTTTCTCAGTGTTGAAGACAGAGTCGTACTGGCATACAATAAAAACAAATGTCGCTAATAATGATTTAGGTCTTCTGTGTTTTTATGCAGACTAGAGGGGCTGTTTATTCCCATTGTTCTGATGAAACATAGCACCTTCATCTTCATGGAACATGGAGTCCTAAAGAACGCCAAACACAGCACATACGGGAATGTCTCCCTCCACCTGTCTCCCGCGTTTGACGTTTTTACAGGAATCTTTGACCCTTCAACATGAGGGCGGTACCTTCCTTCACAACGTCTGGAACATTAACCCTGCTACTGTGCGTAACAACCCGGAAGACCTCAATCAACGCGAACACTGCGCAAACCTGTAATCTCACAAATGTCACGAATATTACGCTAACACTACACAAATAGAAAGAGATCTTCGCCACATTTACATAAAATAAATTTTCCATACCTAATGCTCGAAACGAGACAACACATTTTTAATACAGAATACTCCATTAGTATAAATATTTCTTCGCTGTGGCTAACAACAAAGAAGATGCCTGCCAATTTCGTAGATTATGTTTTACTAATTATACATGTATTTGGAATATTTTAATTGTATACATCTTCAAGTACATTCGAATAATGAATCACACACCAACTTCACAGGGAACAGCACGGTGGCCGAGTATAATGAGTATCCAACAGTCAAAAGTTGAACCGTGTGTCCCTACACTTCCTATTCAACAATCTAGCAATCAGCTTACATGTAAAGGGCCGCGGGAAGATTCATAAGCACTCTACCCAAACGACAAGAGTTCCACTACCACACATCTGCTGAAACCAATCTTAAAGAGGATTATAACACACTAGCCTTTACCTAGGCTAACTCACACGTGAACCAATATTCACTGATATATTCGTTACTAGCCACAGATTATGTAATATAGTTTGCCACCACAGATGATACCAGCGACGTGTTTGTAGCATTTAATCTGAGCATAGTCCACGAAAGTTGAGTGTCATACTGCGTTAGAAAATTATCGGTGGTAACAAAAAACCAAGGATCAGAGTTCAAAAAACCATGAGACCCGTTTAGTGCGTAGGATGGAACACTATCAATCTGTGCTTCCCGTAACTGGCCAGCGACGGACGATCTGAGTATCCGTCAGTATCACAGAGGGATAGACAGTTTGAGATAGTCATTGGCGAACTTTTGATGGGTCCGGGTATGATCGGTGGGTCCGGGGGAAGGAAAGAGAGAGATAAAGTCATGAGAGAATTTTCTTGAGGCTAAGCAGAACGTGTTGGTAACCGCACAGGGAAATCGAGCATGTTGCAAATGTTGGCTAGTGCACAGCGTTACGAATGTTAGAGGTTTAGGTTGTGTGTGGTGGTAGGTTGATTTTGGATATATGAGGTGTGCGAAAGATTGCAATGAATGCAAGATTGGTTTGACAGTATATTTATCGCAACAATGTTGCCCTCAACAGGATATTTTAAAACAATAAATTGTCCATTTTATGACAGTGGGCTTTGCGAGAGACCTTACTGCCATTTCAGGCATGTGAAACGAGGTGTGTTTCTGTATACATTTTGAATTGTTACTATTTTTTAATTAATATTTATCAAGTAGTTAACGATAGTGTAACATTTAGTCACCTAGAAGGAGACGTGCGACGTAGTGTTTCTGTAACAGGAGAAATTGCTTCACCCGTAAGCCGATGCATTGTTAAAGTTTAAGGACGTCCACTGTAAGCGTGGGACGCAATTACTGCTGAAACCCTATGCCTTTGAGGTGTATTGTTGCTCTTCTTGGTTAGTTATGCAACCTTATCATTGTATGTGTGAGAATTTAATAATCTTCCGTTACTGGAAATGTTGGTTTTAAGGACAAGGGCATGAGCAGGAAATATACTGCCAATTACTATTTAACTCACTTTTCTCTTCCCATTGCTTTCATTCCTTCAGAAGTAATCATAAGTGGTGTACATTATTACATGACGTAGTGTTACATAAACATTGTTAACTCTTGTGCATTATGTCATGATATTCTTTGTAACTGAATTTTGACCCCTCAGCATTGAGTGACCTGTGAAAGTGAGGGTATAAGTAGTAAGGGGTATATTTTTAAATTGATTCTTACATTATTTGTATGTGTTTTGGGCAAAAAATTAAAAAGTCTAAAAATGACCTGTATCTGCTTTTGTTTTTCAAGTTTTTCATGCCACTTCAGTGCTCAGATTTATTTAGTAAAAAACATACATTGTGTGTTCTTTGGGCATTTTTAAAGACACCTTGAAGATGAATAATGCAGTCTCATCCATTTCTGTAGCAGTAATAAAAGCAGGATAGTGAGTTGCACTATGCATGCAGTTAAAATGGTCTTATGTGGGTAACACAGCAAAGTGGATGTAGGTAACCACATCTGCAACTTTGCACACAAAAGCTAGCTTTCTTCGTGTAATGTGAATATTATTTCATATCTCTTGTACCTGCTTTTGAGACTGTTCTATATTTTTTGAGGAAATACATCCCATAAATATAGTGAATATGTATCGAAATACAACCCATAAATAGAGTGAATATGTATCTATATGGACACTAAGAAGAGCCTTTTAGCTACACAAGATATGAGATTTTCACAGATGTGCAGTGAAGGTTTCAGTCTTCTGGGATATGACATCAAACTTGGACTTTCCAGTAGATGGTGGCAGCAAGCCGCTCTGAAACATTCATACCTATGTACCAAACTACATGACATCATCCCAGAAAATTGGAATCTTGAGCTTTTGAAATGATTTGCTGTTTGTCATGAAAGTTTGTATCAATATTATGGTTCCGTAAGCCATCTTGTCTTCATATCTCTTTAATTCTCTGTCTGCAAAATGAACATGGCAGCTATGGAGCAACTTTTGCTTTATCTAGTCATTGTGGGAGTACGTGATTTGATGTAAAGTTTTTTTGGCACTTATTATTTTTTTGTTGAATGGAGAGTATTGCACTTATCAGTGTGTAGCAGTCAGACAGCATTGTAGGTAATGTTTGGAGGAGTGATTCTCAGCTTTCATTTTGTATCAAGCAACCAGTCAAACACTGTAGGTAAAGTTGGAGGGATGATTTTATGCTTTTCAGTTTATTACTACCAGTGAAACATTGTACATAAATATTTATGGGAGGTTTCTAGTATATTTAATAATTACAGTTGTATTAATTATATGAACCTAGCATTTGACAGCTGTTATATTTTGACACAAATGCAAAGAATGTCAGAAATGATTCACAACTGTAGATCTTTTAGTTAGTAACAATGTAAGAATTATATGACCTGCACAGATGAAACTGTCTAAAGAAAGGTAGGCATTGCTCTAGATATTCAAACAAGTTTTCTTAGTTTGTTACAAGGGCACACTTTCATAATGTGGATAACATTTTAGCAGCAGAGCAGTCTTGCCAAGTATACTTACTACTGTAGTAGTCGTTTTTAGAATTTTTACAAATAAATTAATTTTATTGGATTGTAGATGTAAATCATGAGTTATAAACTACTGTATATCCATGAAATTAAGTCATTCACCTGTGCCACTTTCATTTACACATCACAGATTCACTTTAGCCAAGTAACATTTGACTGAGTAGCACGTGTCTTTCATTTTGGAGAGTTCCTGGATTTAAATGTCAGTTCATGACCAACTATCTTGACTGAGGTTTTTAATCATTTTCTTCGGTCACTCCAAACAAATGCTGGTATAATGTCTGAAAGTTATGACATCATTGCATTTTTGGACATCTCTTCAGTTTTATTATTCTCTAGTCATTTAATTATTTGACTCCATGGACAATATTTTTAAATAAACCATTAATAAATAAAAGGGAACCTGTTCCATGGTGTAGTATTTTTCTCTGTGGAATGTTTAGAAACAAAATGGTGTAAATTATGAAGTAGGTGAGAGTGATGCATGAATTGTGTTTTGTGGAACCTTGCTGTTCATTTTCTGTGGGCTTGATTCCTACTAGGGATGCACAGTATGCCTTCCACTGTATACTGGAGAAGGGGGTGGGGCAGGGAAGTGGCCAGGTTGTGAAGCTGAGCACTCACTTCCTTGAAGTGCTTACTTAAACACAAGCATAACTTCACATTTCAGGCCAGACAGATTTCTGTGACAAAAGTGTTATGAAAAACCAGTGTAGCTGATAAAGTTTCACTGTTAAGTAGCTGGTAATGACAAAAAGTTGTTTTCTTGCCTTATGTAATTTTGTTTTACTGTTTAAATAAATTATTGATAATGTGTAAATATGTAGATTTGGTATATTAGAATGTTTTAGTTCTGACCAGTGTCTTGAACTGTAATGTTATTACAGTCACTTGATATCTTATTAGTACAAGAAGTACATTTGTACAAATTTCAAAAGTTCTGTTCAGAAACTTTGAAACTTGGAAAGAAGTTGTAAGAATATTATACATACAATATTGTTAGTTACAAATTAGCAAACATGGCAACAATCTCATACATGGAAATATATGTGATGTATTTGGTCCCAGATAGAATCAGTACGCTAAGTAATAAGGTTGTGCATAAGTTAAAATAATCATAACAGTAACAGTCATTATGATAGATAGGTATGACAAGAAATGTATGCAACAAGAATATAGGTTTCATGATTTCAATGTGGAACTGTCAGTGCACATGTGATTGTGTTTGTGTGGGTGCAGGGGATTTGAACACAGCTTTCAGAGGTAGATTGTCAGAATAAAAAAAATACAGTATTCGCTTACTACCTAACAGTTTTATTGGACAAATGGTAAAAATTACTATATCGAATGTTCGCTTGCAGGGTCAGAGTTTCTAGGGAACAGGTGTGTATAATATTTGTGGGACCCATATGTTGTGTTAATCGATAAGCCATTATGTATTTAGTATTATTTTGGGTTTTGATATGAAGCCTTTCAAATGCCTTGTCTCAAGATGAATTAGCAAGGATGTTGGCATTTTGGGGGTAATACTTTCAAATAGGCTGTGACTACTTCATGGAAAATTCTTGTCACTTCCCCACAGCAGTTGTGTACTTTAAATCATTAATCACTTTTGTAAATTATGGCTGTGTGTGATTTATTTCAGACTTATCTGACACACCATCTTCAAGTATGTGCCAGGTAAATGAGAACAGCACCACACAGGAAGGCAGCACTGCCAATACAGGTGACCCACCTGCCACTGACATTCTTCAACGATTAGTTTCTGAAGCTGTAAAGAAAGTGTTACAGCATCCAGAAATGTTAGTGGGTTCAGTGTCGTCTATGTCAGAAAGTTCAATACCGCAAGCACTTGTTAGTCAGGTCGTAGAGGAGCTGAAACCATCAGTGTCACAAATAGGTTCCAGTATTCAAATACCTGAGGCTCCAGCACCTCGGACACATAAGGCATATTTTCCACCAGCTGGAATTCCATCATATAAACCAACCCCCATATCTGAACTACAGAAGCGCCATATTCCGGTGCCTTACACACCGTCTCCTGCACCAAGGGGTAGTTCTAAGGTTCAAGTGAAGAGGTCAGGCCCTTCTGATGGTAATTCTGGACAGAAGAGAGTAAAATCTGAGGCAAAAGACAATAAAAAAGCAGAGCAAGAATACTGTCCAAAGTTAGATATGACTGTGAAAAATGTTGTGTACGATCCGTCATCTCTAAAGTATTCACCTCCACATAATGGTTGGAGTGGTTCAAACAAGCTGCCGTCATATGTACCAAGTTCAATTGATACACTTAGTAAGAGTAGTAGTAGTATTAGTAGTTGTAATGACTATGTTCCTTCACCTGTCAGTACATCAGTCCCTGTTCCACAGTATTGCCCAACAGAAAAATCTGATTCCAGTTCTGAACCTAACTATGTCCCGTTAGGTTCAGAAAATAACAGGTCTGAGATGTTATATACCCCAACTACAAAGACTGAGCTCCAGGATGATATTGTGGACATTGATCTTTCTACTGAATTTGACCTGCTGGATGAAATTCTAAATGAAAACTCAAATGATTCACAGCAGGGAAGTGGTCGAAAGACTGAAGAAGATGGTAGTGTGGTGTGTAATGTTTTAGACAGTGATAAACTTAAGTTAAGTGATAAAAACAATAAACTAGAAACTGATACCAGTGAAACACTAGAGCCTGAGGATGTGAATCATAGAAGCTGGCAGAAGAAGAAAGAGGAAGCACACTCACAAACCCAGTTGCTGTCATCACCATCAAACAAGAAGGAAGATTATTTGAAAAAAATTAACAAACTGAAAAGTAAGAGGCACACCGAAGAGAAAACAAAAGAACTAGGACATAAGAAACATGATCGTGTTAAACATTCAAGTTCAAGCAGTTCGGAACGTAGGAAGTCAAGTACTAAGTCTAATAAAGGTGAGACTGGAGTAAGCAATGAAAAGAAAGACACTGGTGATGACAGTAAGAGTCACAGGCTTCATAACATGAAAGAACAATCACGAACAAAAGAAAGACATGGACATTATTCTGATAAAAAATCTGAAAAACATACAAGTTCCAAAACACTTGTTAAAGGAAAGACTCATTCACATACCAGTAAGTCGAAGTACAAAAGTCAAGGCCACCACCACCACCGTCATCACAAGAAGAAACACACATCAGGAAAGCATCATCAAAACAGTAGGTCTTCTAATAGAGAGAGTACAGGAATTAAGGTGACAATCACCAGCAAGATGATGAAGGAGACTTCAGCTGATGACTGCGGAAAGAATGCAGGTAAGCTGTTTCAGTTATTTTAATACTCGGGGGACTATTTTAATGTACAAGAATTCTGTGTTTAGAGTTTTACCACCCCCACTTTTCATATTATTAATACCAGTTGTGCACAAATCCCAGGTGACAAGATTAGATACCATGGTGTCCAATGTGGATTTTGAATGCAGAACATTCTTCATGCTGCCTTTCTGGGACCTAGAATTTTTGAGTGGTTCCTAGATTTTTTAAAAATTTGTGGTCTCATGATTAATAATTCGTCATCACTGTATGTTATGTTGTGGTAAGACTGATGGTTTAGTGTAATGGTCTTTGAACATCCATTCCTCACTTATCTGACAGGGGTAAAAGTATGAATTCAAAGATGGAATGGGTATTTCCATTTTGCCTGTTGTTGAAGATGGTAAGAGGAGACTTGACATCTTGATATAAGTTGTGGTGGTTCAACCCTGGTGTATCCATATTAATACAGTTTTATATTTGTGAGTTGGTGGAGAAAGAGAAGGCACATTACACTTGATTATTCCAGTCACAAACCCAAGACATTCTGCAGTTTGTTATCCCTGGACAACCTGACCCACTGTGACTGCTGCTGAGTTGCTATCACCAGTACTATCACATTGATCACTGTCAACCACACTGAAAGAAAGCCATTTGTTCGACCCTTTTTTTTTTAGCACTCCTACAGTCTGGTAATTTGTTTTGAGAGTTTCAGAATAACAGGTTGGTAATCAACACTGAAGTTTGATTTTAAACATTTCCTTGTAGATCGTTCCACTTCTCCTGATGCTGGATCAGAAGAGAATTACAGTAACAGCAGTGATATTGATACTAGAGATGCTGAAGACATCAATTCAATTACCCTGCCAGATCCTGCAACTGATTTGGAGTCAGATGAAGATTCTATTACTCAGGAATGTTATCGTATTTTTCAAGAATATGACCCACAACAGAGTCAGTATACTGTCAGCAAGGTAAAGATGAAATGTTATAATCAGCTGTAGTAGCACCTAGAATTATGCTGACATAATAGTTGGTTGAATGTCTGAAAAGGCAAAGGACACCCTGAGTCTTGCGCTTGTGAAGGCATATTTGTGGTTTTAACTTAAATTTCTGTTTGGACATGAGTGCTTATTGGTACCCGCTGCTTTACTTCAAGTAAAAAGCCCACGGTACCCACTGGATAGGACGGTGGGTGGGCATCACAGCCAATTTGGGCATGACAGTAAAGAGAGATATATCTGGCTATGCCAGGAATCAGATGACAGTTTTTAGGGTCATCCAGCCTACATCCTAGTCACTGTAGTGACTGAATATGCAGGGTGTAATGTGTGGCATCTACTAAGTGGCACAGAGTCTCGTTTGAATGCTGTATTTGTAAACTTGAAAGATGTTTGTTTCCATCTGTCTACCTTTGAAAGTAATTTTTTCACAGTGGAAATGTAAGTTTTAATGCACATGGATATGTACATTGAGTACTTTTATTGTGACCCTAAGTACTGCAGCTGTCACTGAAAGTGTCACTTTCAGAGTCGAAGATTTATAGAGTCAGTTTTACCTTTGCTGTTGTATTTAGTTTTATATATATATATATATAAGTTTTTCCAGCTACTACATAAGACTTACACCCAGAAAGTACTTCAAGACACCTAGTGAGAGCTTGTCTCACAGTTGTAATGGTATCTCTTCAAAAATTGCCTTTCATTTCTGGCAAAGAAAGTGCATTGTCTTACTTTTTTTTTTTTTTTCCTTTTTCCTCCCTTTTAATTTCCTTAATAATATTATCTGAATTATTGAAATATAATGGTTGAAAAATTCACATTTAGAAAATATGAACCCTTTTATTTTTTTTACACTACCTTT
>Ga0123357_10004501_pt1 | contig 16380 bp, 13 predicted proteins | sample TergutEmb28metaG_FD_89873 | JGI IMG/M metagenome (GOLD analysis project Ga0123357, IMG submission 89873) | Embiratermes neotenicus P4 segment gut microbial communities from Petit-Saut dam, French Guiana - Emb289 P4 | ecosystem: Host-associated > Arthropoda: Insects > Digestive system > Gut ... | reverse complement strand
GCCTGCCCCACACCACTGAAGGGCCTCCATCTCAACCTCTCCAACACACTGACAGAGGCTGCATCAATACTGAGCACCAGGCGGACCCTGTTGGACTCCTCCCTGCGCTCATAGACTCTCCAGTACCCAGTGTCCAGACCCTGGTTCAGCCTGTGAAGCTGTAACAGGTACCGCTCCACGTCCTCCGCAGGGCCCGGAAACCAGGCCACCACCCTTCTGTAGGTGGGAAGAGCATCCAGGCCCACTAACTTGAGCCTGGAGCCCCCCCAGGCCACGAGGGTAGGTACCCTGGCAGCCAACCAGTCCTTGGAAAATTCGTCGTGGCAGACCGTAATAGCCGCCCTTTTAGCCCAATAGGAATCAACCAGCTTGGGGGTGAACCCCTCTTCAGGGAGCTCATCCACAAGCCGGCCGATCGGCTGTAAAGTTTTCTTTGGAGATTCGACTCTCTGGATAGTTCCCACAGACAACCGCCACCCAAAGGACCTCCCGAGCGACCCTGTTGTAACTAAGCTGCCCAACCTGTTTGGGCCTCTTAGCCTGCCCCCCCCGTTGGGAGTGCCCCTGCCGACTGCTGTCGCTTGCTTGGGCCCGGTGGGAGCCCTCTACTGTCCGTAGATTCTCCCTGCTGGACCCTGGATGTACCGGGCTTCTGCAAAATTTGTGACTGACCGCCTGGAGCAGACCGAGGTTGGCCACCGCCAGAGTCCCCCGAAGGCGTCTCCGTGAGCCTAGCCCTCCTCGCCCGCTTTTTGGCAGCACCACAACGATTCTTGCTAGTGGCTCGGAGGCCGAGAGTGCTGACTTCTCTGTCAGGCTGTCCAGGTTCTCCGAACTTAAATTACTGGGAGACGGGCGTTCCCCCCCAATCAGAGGAGTCTCATCCACTCCTTGCTCAACTGGGTCCCACCCAGTTGCCCCAGTCTGTACAGGAACCCTTATCAGAGTCCCCAGATGTGGAGCTCTCCATATCCTTTAAGTTTTCGTTTGTGCGCTCTATTTTGGACCCACGAGTAATGGGGAAATATGTGGTCCACCAAGTAGAAACCCCATACTTGGAAAGACTGAAATTACTCCTGGGAGGTCGCCTGGTATCCCAGGGGGTGCCTTTGGGACAGACTCACCCACTGCCATTCATCCCATAGGCACGGCACTCACACCGTAGGATTGGGGATTTTTTTTCAAGGTTTACTCCTTTAGATCCGCTGTGTTCTGTGCAACAGGGTTACCTCTTATAGGATATGGCTCTTCGCCATGCACAGACGGTCTTGAGTGTTGAGAGGCTATATAATGCATCTATCATCCCTGGGGAATAGCTGAAGCCCCTCCAAAGGGTTACCTATGTCGCCCTACGGAAACACGGCGGTTCCGGAAATGGCCCGGCCAACTCCCCTTGACCCCGTCATACAAGTATGCGCCGCATAACAACGTTTTGGTCAAGGACGGACCGTATATATGACAGTGGTCCCATAAGATTATAATAGTATAACATAATACCATTATGTTAAAATTGCCTACAGTATTCAGTACAGTAAAATGCTGTGCAGGTTTGTAGCCTAGGAGCAGTAGGCTATACCATATAGCCTATGTGTGTAGTAGGCTATACTGTACTATCTAGGTTTATGTAAGTACACATTCGCACAATGACAAAATCACCTAACGATATGTTTCTCAGAACGTATCCCCTTTGTTAAGCGACACATATCTGTATTCTCATTTTGCAGTAGATCTCTTTTGTGTTTGATGTTTTGTATTGAATGGTCCTCCTAACAATGACCTAGTAAATTCTCATTGCACAGTTTGTGGTTTATTGTCTTTATTTTCTTGTAATACAGGTTTACTTGTAGATTGTAAATTTTGCTTAGCTGTCCTATAATGTAGTCATAATTGAACATCACCATTTGTTTTATATACGTTCACAAAATTGTGGATTGCAGTTATTAGCTTCATCATGTCTGCCTATCTATCTGTCTGTCCACGTGGATCAACTTAGCTCCCATTGGACAGAGTTTCATGAAATTTGATATTTGGTTATTTTAAAAAATCTGTCAATGAAACACAAGTTTCACTGAAGTCTGAGTAGTTTATGTGCAGACCAATATACGTATATGATCATTGGATGTATGTTTGTCCGTGCATCATAGTATAAGCGTAGAGAAGAAAACCAACTAGATGCTACTGAATGCTTTATTGCACTTATAATCTGCTCAGCATGTTTCGGGCACTTATATGCCCATCGTCAGGAGCTCGAGACTATACTTGTGTTATTGCCGCATATGGTGTGTGATGCCTTGGTTGCTGGTGGTCGGCTGTTAGGAGCAGAGCAGCAGGCTATGTGTCCGGGGTGAGGGAAACTGTGTGACTCATCCTGGACGCATAGCCTGCTGTTCTGCCTGTAACAGCCGACCACCAGCAACCAAGGCATCACACACCATATGTGGCAATAACACAACTATAGTCTCAAGCTCCTGATGATGGGCATATAAGTGCCAGAAACATGTTGAGTAGATTATAAGTGCAATAAACCATTCAGTAGCATCTGATTGGTTTTCTTTCTACGTGTATATGATCATATCTAACTCTGTTATTATTAGAATGAAAAATGTTTCAGACAAAAACTGTAGAGATAAAACACGCATTGTGTTGAATATTTTTTTTTTAATTGCGCTATTTGTTAGACAGTGTGGAAAAATATAATAGACCTGGACATGTCACAAACGACAATAGGACGCATATGCATTGCATGTTGGATAACTAAGGCTATACACACACACGCATGCGCGCGCGCACACACACCTGCACATGCGTGCACACACACACACACACACACACACACACACACACACAACATGTAGTACTTATTGCTTTCCCACTACAACAATAGTTGGAGGAACTTGGTTCATTGTTACATTGTATGTACATTGCCAGTCTTTGTTTAAATTTTTATTATTCAGTGCGGTTAGGGGTATACACCTAGTCATCCTTGGTTGATATTACTCATGCAGAGTACTTATTTGTGGATACTTGGTTAATATTATCATTTTTAACTGTTATTATTCAATTCCTGCATTTTTCTTCCAAACTCATTTCTGGAGTTTCCAACATTTTTAAAATATACAAATGTGATAATCAGTGTAGCCCAATTAATGCTTTCTCAGTATTGTCTTTGGATTGTGCAAGCAAAATGCAATCAGTGGCGAATGTCAGGTGAGAGATTTCTTGTTTCTTTGAAATCTGAATTCCTGAAGTTTTGTAATGTTCTGTAACGCACTGTCCTTTTTTGGTATGTGTGTTACATAGAACCAGGAATAATCTTGAGTTCAGAATATATTACATGTATATAAATTTGAAGTGCAGTGCATTGAAATATTGCAGTTTATGTGTGGCATTATTTCGTATTTCAGTTGAGAATGAGTCCCATTGTGATTTTGTGAAGCTGCGTGAAATGTTGATCAGAACGAACATGGAAGACATGCGAGAAAAAACACACATGCGACATTATGAACTCTATCGCAAGAAACGTTTGGAACAGGTAACGCAGGAATGTGTGTTTAATGAAATAGTAACACTGGGGTTTTGAGTGAATAAATAACTTCTTTCCATTTAACTAATTTTAAGCTTGAGCAGTGATTTATGTTTATTATTGGTCCTGTTTTGGGGGTCTGCTGCACATGAGTATAGACTGTCCTGTTGCAATTTAGGAAGAATTTACTGCATCCGTCTTCAGGGTGAAATTACATGTAGTCCAGTTCACTCCGGAAGCCGGGATAGCGTAGTCAGTATAGGGACTCGCTATGGGCTGGATGGTCTGGGGATTGAATTCTGGTGGGGGGTGAGTTTTGTCACCTGTCCAGACCAGCTCTGAGGCCCACTCAGCCTCCTGTACAATGGGTTCCAAGTCTTTCCCGGGGATAAAGCGGCCAGTGCGTGGTGTTGACCACCCACCCCAATCTAGTGCCAAGGTTAAAGAAAGAGTAGAGCTGTACCTGTAACTCCCCCTCTGGGCTTTCATGGCCTGTTCTAGGGTGAACTTTACCTTTGCCTTTTACCATTTTACTCCTGCCAGACTTGTAAGAGAGGGAGAAGCTGTTAATTGGTTTCAGCCAGTAGTATTGCTGTATCTTGATGTATGTCGTCGTTTCACAGTGATTGAATTATTTTACTAAATCTAATTGCTTGGTCAGTAAAGTGAGATGATTGCTAGTGGGAGAAGGATTTTGCTCTGCAGAATTCCAGACTGGTTCTAGAGCGTACCCAGCCTCCTGTCAAATGGATACTGGGAGAACAGCTCTGGTGTGAAGGTGACAGCTGACTTCTGTTTGTCTTTGAGGTTCAGAATGTGTGGAGCTCTACATCCATGCCCAGTTTACACCTGCACTGCATTGTGCTTAGCCACAGAGATAAGTGTAGCTTTTTGTTGAGTGTGAACTTTGGTATGTCGTCAGATGGGGTTTAGTGATGTGGATGCAGAAAACAAGCCAGTTAGCTTCCAGCAAACATTTGAGGCAAAGCGAAGCAACCATCTTCAGGAACTTCAGCAGAAGGAGGATGAAATGAGACAAATGTTTGTGGTTCGTGTCAAGGAGAAGGAAGCAGAGCTAAAGGAAGCAGAGAAAGAGGTATGGTAACTGGTAATCTCTATTTCATATATAATTATACAGTATTTTTTCCTACATGTTGTGGGTGGGCAACCACCATCTTCAGGGAGTAACATCGATATTTAAAACCTGTTAAAATATGTTACATGTGTAGTGATGAAATTCATTATATTGTAGTAATATCACAGCCTTGTTAGGATGTAAAATACACCGAGATGTTGTGTATGTTGTTAAAATTCTTAATGCTAATACAGTGTTCTGCATTTGACAGTGCCCCATTACCATTTAGTGCATATTTTCTTAGTTATAATGTACGACACATTTGCAGTAACAAAAATGTGGTATCGTAGAGATATCTGAGCTCTGTTCGTTTGGACTAGAATGTGATAGTTACAGTGGTGTGCGCATGGTTTAAGTTCCAATTGTTGGATAAATTGCTGTGTATTTCTTGGTGGCATATGAACATCTATTGATTTTTGTGAATCATTAATGGATTTGGTCTTTGTGTAGCGTGTATTGCGTATGGTATGGGGGGCAAACGTACACATGAACTGATGTTTTATGGAGCAGTCTGTTCATGTCTGGATAGTTGCTGGATCACTGTGGCAGTTCTTTTATCACTGATTGATGTGTTACAGTATGTGGTCAGTGGCTGATACATTCTTTGTCCACAGATTCAAAATATTTTAGTGGAAATGGGGAAAAATGTGGATAGCAATTTCAAGATGGAGGGGAAGATGTTACAAACAGTGAAAGATTCAGCCATCTAGTAACTTTAAAAGCTGATCAAAATGTGGGAAATATGGGTGGAATGGTGACGAATAATGGTGTGGTGTATGTCCCTAGCTGGGATTAATAACATTGGATCCTAAGTGTTTCTTTGACAGTGTAGGACTGTCATGTGATGTTTTCCCACACAGCACATGTAACTGACTACTTTCCTCGTGTCTTTTCTTCTTCACTGTATAAATGCGCACAACCAGTACACTTCCTGCCTACTTCATACTGTACACTACAGCAATACCACAGGGGGCTTAACTACTCAAATTATTACATGCTAGCACCCCCATGTAAGAGTCTTCTGAAATAGCCCCGGTAGACAGTCAAGTATTTCATTAATAGCAACAGTTTTTGTAATATTTTTTGTATGTATCCAGTATCTGAGTGGATGTATTTAATAATGTAAGGATTTTCATATAGTTATATTGAAGTCAGTTTCAGCATTTGTTTTCAGTAAGTGCTTACAATAACCATATCTGTCAAACTATATTTCAGAGTGCAGTGGTATGTGTGGGTGGCTAGATAAAAGGCAACAAGAAGCTAATAGAGCTAATTCATCTCTGGGTATCCTGCACTCTGTTATTTGACTTGTCATGTCACCAGAATGCTGTATTGCATTTATTGAACTTCATTTTATATCAATAATTCTATTTTATCATTGGTTGGCTTAGCATGATGTGGAATGAATTTCACTCACATGACATGAATGTGTCCACATTTTAATTATGTAGATGTGTGTCGTTCTTTGTTTATTGTATGTAATTGCTCACCGTTAGTTGCTGTAGTGTGATTTTGTTACTGGATTTTATTACATGAGTGCAGTTGTACTTTAGTGTGATGATGCAAGTTACAAATTTATCATAAAGTAGTGATTTCATCATTAACATGCAGAATGAGAAGAAAATGAATGTGCTTGTTTATTGGAAACAAAACTTGAAGCCATAAAAGACTAGAAACAGGGAAGACAAAGTGAAAAGTGTCAGAAGGATGTGGCATTGGATATCGTATTCTTGGTGCCTGGAAGAGGAAAAGAAGCAAAATTGAAAGTGGTGTTGTGCCAATACTTCAAGTATAGGTGTCAGAGGAAGGTGATGAAAAAATGTGAACATGAAAAGTCAAGTGAAACCTCACTGTTGGGTTTATGTCACAAAGGGATGAAGGCAAACGAATAACTGAAATTCTTCTTCCACAAAAATTACAGATTTTTGACAAGGAGTTTAATGAAGGAAAATCAGACTTACAGGTAGTGTGTGTTGGATAGATGGCTGGAGGAAGGTGTTTTGGTTTGAGGCACCTCAGTATCTATGGATAAAAATTATTAGCAGATTCAGAATTATTTTTTAAATGTCATAAGAGAGTGAAGGTTTGTTACTTCAATAGCTCCTCAGTTGTGACAGAACTGGCTTTAATATTACATTTCTTTGGTAAAACAAATCTTGCTTGCCATGAAGAAAAATCACTTCCTGGTCATAAAAGGAACAAAGAATGGGAGAGTATTGTTGTTTGCTCTAGTGCCTGAGGTAAACATAAACTAAAACTTGCTTTGTTGGAAAGTCAAATGAACCTTTTGCCTTCAAAATATAAATGTATTAGCATGTTCAGTTTGGTGTAGTAGACAAAAAGATGTGTGTAACAACTCAGAAACTGAGGAGGATCATTGTTTTACTGACGTAGAAGGGTTTTTTAAAATAAAAACATTGTAAAGGAAATGAGTTGTTGTGGTCTTCACTTCTTCTGGGATGTAGTGCAGTGTTGATTGGTGGTTAGTTACTGAAGTTTCGGGACAGCCTGTCGGGTGCATCATCAAGCGGCAAGCAGTTGAAGACGCCTTTGAATATGGTACTGATAGGCTGTCCCCAAATATCTGTAACTAACCACCAATCAACACTGCACTATATCCCGGTGTAGTGACGACCTCATTTATACTGCCACAGAGGCCTGAAATCACAAAAGCTGTCACTGTTGGTATGCCCTTTGTCCTGAAGAAAAACCTAAAGTGTCAATTTTTGGACCAAGTTGTCATTGAACAGTGACAACACGATATTTACAAAGACTATTTCAGTCACTTATGTTGTAGAAGTTATTGATGAGGGAGGGGAAATGTGAAATGAACATAAAAGGTGTTTGTTGGGTGACACAAACTTGGGAGGAAATCAAGCAACCGTCACCAGCGGGACGATGGTGAAGGCTCTTTGGAGAAGAAGAAAAAATTTTAGAACAACTGTCAAAGGAAATACTGGAAGAAAATTGTGGAGAACTTATTCCATAATTACAACTTGTACCACTGTGTGAAAATGAATATTGATGATGGAAGAATAGATGAATAATGACAAATGACTACGGGTGACCGGGCAGTGACATAATGGATCTTATGATTAATGCTAGCAGTGATCATTAGGAGCAGTGAAATTTGATGGAGTGAGTCATAGTGGCTGATTAAAGGCTGTTGGGACTGCACTTGCTTATGCTGAATGGCTGAGGCAGGTGAACACTGCAGGTACCACTTTTCAGACAGTTGTGAAGGAGGGAGGGCACCTCAGAAATAAATACTCTTACTCATCTCCTCAGAGACTGAACTGTCATTTACAAACATATGTTGTGTTAAATACTGTTTCGTTTGTAAGATATTTTTGTTTGAAGGTTTACTGTATTTTCTTAATAGTTTATTATATAAATATGCATTATGTACAGTTTACAGTCTTGCAGGTTATTAGTTTTTGCACTGGCATAGTTGAATTTTCTGTTCTTTGGTAATGTGACATGGTGTCACTGTGTGATCAGTTTCCAGTGTTTTGAGTCGATTCATTGGTCACATCATCAAGGGTTGAAGTAGCCAAGTCACTTGAACATGTGGCATTTAGATTGTCTTGAAACATTAGGAACTGGTTACCCAGTGATGCAGTATCGTATCCCAGAAAAACAAAACCTCACTTACAATGCTTCTCATTAGTCCCATGTTTCCAGTTATCTGATAGTCCTTCAGTGCTGTTCAGGTAGCATAATTGGGACTGCTGTATGTTATTGCAGAATACACGGAGTAGTAAACACACGCTTACATGGTGCCTAATGTGGGTAATTGCATTCACATTTTGAATGCTTTTTAACTGATGAGCATCTGTTTTTCAACAGCTTCATATTAAATTTGATAAACTGAAGAAGGACCATTCTGAGGAGAAGAAGAAGTTGGAAGAATCTCGCAAGAAGCTAGATGACGAAATCATAGAATTCAACCGCAGAAAGCAGCAGCTGCAGCAGCAGCAACAAATGTCCAGCAGTCATCACACACTGACTCTTGGAAAGAGCAAGAAAAAGTAGATGATTTAATGCTTCTTGGTTGTAATTTTCTTGGTATATAATTATCATTGCCAGTGCTCTTTATGCACTGCCCTTTTTTTGTGAGATACAGTATTTCACTGAAATATAACTGTGTAGATATATCTTCTGGGATGTGACACCTTGTTCACTGGTAAAAAGCACCTCAGAAACCTCAGTTAGTTCCTGTGATAGACACATTATCACTGTCTGAAAGACTTGAATCTTCATCAACACTACTGTGAGAGCTCAAATCTCACAAAATATATCTTGTCAGACAGTTCTCTACGTGCACACTTGGCACCTAGACTACTGTGTCAAATGTCACGATGTAGTAACTGTCACTCCTCTCATTTGCCTTGTGTCACAAGTGATGCCTTCACTCAAAACTGGTATTATGATGTGTTATGCTAGTTTACTTCATTCTCATAATTGAAGTCTATAATGGAGCGTACTTTAAAATAAGTGATTATCACTTCACTGTACTTTCCAGTTAGTTTGTAGGTTTATATTTACATTTAACATTGAATGATCAGTACATTTCACAGTCCAGGCATAAATAAATGAATAAATAAATAAATAATTAGAAGTAAATAATCATAATGCCACTGGGCTTGTTTGACCTGTTGATTGAAGTACAAGAAAACACTGTAGTGGATGTAATAATTATTAAAGTAGTTAGTTGATTTTGTTTTGTAATCTGCAGAGTTGCTATATGTCTGAATTGTATAATTTGGAGTCCGGAGGACACTGACTGACCAAGAAACAGGTATATCCGTGTGTATGGTAGTAATAAAAGTCATTAAGCATATGACAAGGGTTATTTGAATTACCTGACACAGCTATCAGCATGGGGAGGTTTTATGGATGTAGTTGCTGCTAAAGTTTCAGATATAGCTATCAAAAACTTGTTTAAATCAAGTACCATGAATACTGAGAAGCTAAGCATTGATATATTATCATGCAAGCTGCAGGTAATTTTGTATGATTCTTGAGATGCCATACTTTTCAAAACCAGGCAGACTGGGGTAATAGTAATGCAGTACACTAGTATTCAGGGGGTTTCCAGTTTGAATCTTGTCAGTAATACTGGCTGTTCTGAATGTGGTGTTTTCATGATCTTTCTCAGTTTCTTCTGCTAAATGTCAGAGTAGTATCTTGGTAGTGCTGGCACTACTTTCAGATCCTAGCCACTGTATCATTTACCACTCATCCTGCCAGTTGAGGCTGGTCTGAGATGCCACTTTTACCTAAAAACCACAAAACCACCTACCTTTATTCTTAGTATTTTTCCCTTTTGCCCTTAACCAGCATGTAATGATAATTCCCACTCAAGTTCATGAAGCTGTAGGGATGTATATTATTGAAACTATGTTACAGGGTGAGCCACATTTATTGACATTATAATAAAAAGCCATTGAATTTTCAAACCTTAAAAACATTATGAAGTTTTTTGATTCTGTTAGAATACACGAGTTGCGCAGTCGCAAAGAATTTTGCTGCATTACACCAATGCTTTGTGTGCTGGAATAACATAGTCAGTATAGCGATTTGCTGTGGGGCTGGACAGTCTGGGGATCGAATCCTGGTTGGGTCAAGATTTTTCATGCCAGTCCTGACTGGCCCTGGGTCGCACCCAGTCTGCTATAAAATGGGTACCAGATCTCTTTCTTGGGGGTAGAGGGGCCAGGGCATGGCGTTGACCACCCACCACCATCTAGTGCCAAGGTTAAAGAAAGAGTAGAGCTATACCACTGCTCCTCCTCTGTGCCATGATGGAAAGTTATAGGGTGAACTTCACCTATCTCTGTTCTTTATTGTTCAAGAAATTGTGTGTGTGTGTTTGTGTAAATAAATAATATGCAGTAGTATATGATTGTATGCCATGTAATTCTCATGTCATTTCCATTGAATGATGTAGTTTCCCTGTACTTATAACAGGTGGTATTTCTGTGTTTAAAATTGCCATTTCAAGGCTAAAGATATAACTTGATACTTAGCTTTAATATAGAACAGATGAGAGGGGAAAGGAAGATGAGAGAGGGATTTACAAATGATTACTCATTGAATTTCACTAGGCCTATTTCAGTAGTAAATTTCTTTAACCCTTGGATATCCAATCTAGTGGAGAGGAAGATTAAGTCAGAATAGCTGATAAGTTGTTTGTTGTGGTCAGTTTCCTTGCCTATGGCCTAGTCTATAGATGCACAGTTAGGATGCCAAATAACAATGTAGGCGATGTTTTAGCACAGAAACAGCACATATGTAGTATAATCTTGATAGACATTGAGGAGGTAAGTCTTAAAAACATTTTGAGGCCTATATGTTTGTCGGAAGCTACTGCCACTTGACAGACTTTGACCGGCATCATGTAGGCCCATTGAGGCTGAGGTTGGCCTAAGGCAATGTCCTGTGTGCTGGCATTCAGCTTCCAGCATCCACTCACTTGCATGTGTTTGTTGTTGGTGTCTCCTACATGTCAGCACATGGCCAGTAGCTTGGTGGCATCGTTGAAAGTACACAGTCTGTCGTTGCTGGAGAATAATGCTTAAAATTTGATAATGGTGTAAAGAGTTTAAGCAAACATGATATACTAAAAAGCTGATATCAAAAACTTCGGGAATAACAACCACTTTTATTGCAAACTTGGTGACAAATGTTCAGTATTCCTTATTGCTCACTGTAGTGACTAGGAAGACATGGGTGAACAAGCTTGGTTGCTGCTTCATACCAAAATGTCCATTTTAAATGCATGGATGCTACATGCTGCAATGCAGAACAGTCCAATTTATAAGCATGTGTTTGCACAAGGGAGCGTGAGGAATCACATGCATATTGGATGCAGGAATGAAAACTTACTGTCACTTCATAATTGTAGTTCTGTGGGCTAAATTAGTGGCTCCCAAAAAGTACAGTAAGTTGTTACCTGAATGCTAAATAAGTTATGGCACACGCAGTTCAGAATTGCTGTCCAATAATTTGTGTCATATCGGTTTCTCTTTGTAGGTCAGAAGGGCTGGCCGGGTAATATTGGGGTCAGTTGATTGAATGTCTGGTTGAAGCTTTGCTGTATGTTGATACTCTGCATGCCAGAAACAGATGTTCAAACAGTGGAAGTAAGGACTTCAGAAACTGTGCGACCTGTTCGACTACTTCAGTAAATCAGCAGCAACGCCAGTTGCTGTGAAACTTTATGCTACCTTTCCTTGTCCTCTTAAATAGCTCGTAGGCGTTGTAAAGGTGGTTTTGTTAGTACTCCATGATTTTTGAGAAAGAAGAAGTAGCTGTCAGCTGTTACACCTACAGTTTTGTCAGAAATTTTATTGCATCAGATTTAATGTGGCAGTCAGGCTTGGCGCTTTTGTTGCTTGTTTCTGTGTGTGTGCACGCACATGCCCATATACATGTACTGATGACTTTCACTGTTTGGTATGATACCATTGAGACAAAATTGTACGTACTTCGAAATTGTACATTGTTGAATGGCACAGTACATCAGTGGCCAGTAGTGAAGTTCCCCACTTGAAACTACCACAGTGGTGAAGGTAAAGTGGAAGTCTATTGACTTTACTAATAATCGATGTTTTGAATAAAGAGAGACCAACTTGATGTCACTTGCTTTATTATTTCATTATTTAATGCTCAACATGTTTTGGATGTTAATACATCCATCCTCAGGAGCTTGCAACATATATGTTGAGTTATTTCATTGGTTGTGTTGCTCTGGTTCGTTGTGTGTTGGTGTTACATTGTGATTTGGCTGTGGTGGTGTGGTATCCGTATGCAGGCTGGGGTACTAGTGCCTCAGCCTGCATACGGATACCATACCACCATAGCCAAACCACAACGTAACACCAACACACATCAAACCAGAGCAATACAACCCATGAAATAATTCAACAAATAAGTTGCAAGCTCCTGAGGATGATGTGTTAACATCCGAAACATGTTGAGCATTGAATAATGAAATAATAAAGCAAGTGACATCAAGTTGGTCTCTCTTTATTCAACTATCAAGATGATGCACAGTCCAATAAACATAAGAATCAATGTTTTATTCATTAATTATTAATTGTGTGCTTGTGGAACTGCTTGGGAAGCTTCTTGGTGCACTTGCCATTCTTTGTGCATGGTGCATTTACATTCATCACACTTCATGGGCCATGAATCATTTGTCCAGCAACTTAAACTGTTCTGGTTCCATTTAGCATATAAGAATTCCCATGCTAATGTATTAGTCAATTTTGTGTGTGTGTGTGTGTGTGTGCATGCGCGCACAGGCTACCAAATTTGGATGGTCATTTGGCTGTCTGAGGAAGATGCTGCTGCCAATATCTGCACAGTTTTGAGTGCATTATTCTAATGAAGATTTCAGGCTTTCTGCCACAGTTGCCATATACTGTGATACTTTTGATGCATGCATTGTGGCAGTTCTTGAAGATGAAGTGATAACAGCAGAACTTGCATCAGCACATCTCTGAGTGGCAGTGTCAATGATCTGTGGCCCTTCAGTAGTGTTCTACTGCTAAGCTCTTGCTGATTATGGGTGAAATTCTGGTCATTTGACTGCAGATATGATTGTTCATTGCTGTAGTGTGTACAGTCAGATAGTGAGCAAATAATCCATCAACACACCATATACTGTAAACATCCACAGCTACAGTAATAGCCATACAACATACAACCACAAAATGTATTATGGGATCTCAAACTTCAAAATGAATTTATTTACAGAATCAGTGTAAAATGAGTAGTCTAAAATTAAGTGGACTGTATATACATTTAAAAGGCATGTGTACATATAAGGGCAGTACAGTGTAACTGTGTGTGTATGTGTGTGATGTAGGTTAAAAGCATGTATTTATTAAAAATTAATTTCTAGGCACTATTTGAATTGGTGTAATTTGAAAGGTTGTTGTATATACTTTTTTTGCTTGGTATCTTGCTGTGTATTCCCAAAGTTTAGAGGCCTCTAGACTTTGTCAGTACGCAGTACAGTGAACCAGAAACTCATAAGGCTATACATGTAACACCTTTGGAATCAAAGAGTATTTTGCTAGTGACTTTTAGAAGAACTAAGCACACTTCTACGCCTGTAGGTAACATTTCCAAATTGACTTCAAATAATTATGTAATTGTGAGTTAAATTCAAACTATTTCAAAAAATTTTCCAAAATACCATCAACTGTAATGAGTTCAATACAGGATCCTGAACAGGAAAATCATCCTTTCAAATTATACCACTTTAAATGGTGGCCTATGAATTAATTATTAATTAGATATGAGTATGTTCTGTTATTTACATCACACACAGTTACACTACTGCCCTGGTATGTACATGTGCCTTTTCAGTGTATATACATTACAATTTATTTTAGATTACACATTTTATACTGATTTTGTGAATGAATTTATTATAAAGTTTGAGATCTGATACTGCATTTTGCAGTTGTAGGTCATAACTTTGTATTTTCCTTCTGTACTGCCAGATGATGGCTGTTAGTGTAACTGAAACATGTAGCTGTTGATCTTCTGGACAGTATGTGTTGTGTTAACACATTATTTGTGGTTTTGTTTGAATATACTCTCAATTGCTGAAAGAGCTTTCCTGCATGCGAGAGAGGATTTAAGTGACCAACTCAGATGGCTGTTTGATCCACTTCCCTTTGCAGCATTGTGAGTCATGCTTGTTCTGGCCTACCATGATGATGGTGCTTAATCTCAATATCAGGCTGCCACCCACTGTACTCTAAGGATAGAAAAGCACATACATCATGGGATCGAAGTGCGGGCTGTCGATACTGAGCTTTATCATATGTCCGTCAGGATCACATGTATGCGTTTGAAAACCACACTGGTTTAGAGGCCCTCCATTTGCATATCCAAAAATGCTGGGACCTTCATCAGCTGTTGTTAAATTATGATGTGTCTGATATGTGTTGTTGTCCCTGTGGGAAGCCATGTTAACAACAGGAATAATGTGCTTTTCTGCTACTGCTTGATTTTTTCCATGTAATTCGGTAGTTTGTCAGCATTTGCTATGCATGAGTGTAGACATTATTTTGTCTTAGTGTTGTATGCAGCCCGTCTGTGATGTCAGCATTGAGTCACTAATTTCTTTGGTGAGTCATCTGCTGCTGATTTACCATACACAGTCAATTATAAAGGGCTGAATATGCTGACAGTTATTATGCAGATGCTTATGGCTGCTGTGATGATAGATGTGTAGTCTGATCTTGCAAATATAAGGCCTGTGCCTAGCAGTGTAATTGATTTGTGCTGCCTTAGAAAAGAGGTGTATGATCAAATGTTCTTCTTGAAGTTTCAGTGATGTGGGTTTTTTGGATTGCTCGCTAGGTTTCTGGGGATTGGATGAAATTTGTACATCTTTTTGCCTTTCCTCTGCAGCAAATCTTGTATGGCAGCAATACTTGAAGGTATTTCAGATGACTTTTTGGTGTTAAAATTTAATGAGTGACGACATTGTTGCTTGATACTCATCTGCCCACAGATATGGGGATCCACCTGATATTTGGTGGATGTGTGATGATTTAAGCATTAGGGCAAAATGTGCTCTGTGTGCTGAATGTGTCTGTGTGAGCTGCCTGCTGTGCACAACATGAAGTTGCCTCTTCAAGTGTTCCATTTCCTTGCCCTGATTGGTGCCAGCATTTCTTTTTGTCAAGGATTTTGCTCATGTCTCACTTGCATCTTGTTTTTGAGGTTCACTGAGCTGGGTCAGGCAATCTTGACTTCAGGATATAAACTGATTCTGGTTGACCTTTCTTCATCAGTGCCAGGATCTTGTAATGATGATGATGATTTTGTAAGTATTTTAAACTCCTTGTGGCAATGTTACACGAATCCAAAGTAGGAATTTCAAAGTATTATAATATTCACTGAGTAACAGCATTACAAACCAAGTATGTAAAAAATGGTTATCAACCACATATAAAGAGAGGGGTTTGAAATGTTGTCTAAATTTTATTTAACGTACTTTTATTCATAATACTTGGAATCCTATCTCAATGAAATATTGACAGGTATGTAAAATATTAAACTAAAGTGTATTTTAGGTATCTCACTTGCTTTTATAAATGGCTGTATAAATATTTCATTATAGTTTAGCTCCTCAAGTAGCATTGTGACAAGAACAAGGAAACATTGATAAGAAACATTTGGTAATTAAGGATAGGTTATGTGTGTAGACATCTTAATATTATCATTAATAGTGTTGTGACTTCTGTAACTCTTAGCTGTAACATGGGTGACTTCACACACAGACCAAAAGATTTTGTTATGTATAAGCTTGTGAGTAACTAGCTAATGTCTTATGGAGATTTGAAAAATGGAATGGAAAAACTGTGTAAAGCATTCATTGACATTTAAAGTGTTGCATTTTTATGCAGCTAGTGTACGATGTAGTAAATGTAATTATTTAATGTTTATTTATTGTCATCAGACCTGTATTGTAGGCTAGTTTAAATTATTGTGTATCTTGTTTTAGTTGGAAGATTATGTGCATGACATTTAAACATTACTGGGAATACCTAGACTGCATACACTATTTTTTGAACTGGACTGTGGGCTTTTTTTTTTTTTTTTTTTTTCCCATTGCTTTTGCTTTTTGCAAGAAATTATTTTTTCACCTACCAAAGTACAAAGGTGCCCCCCTTTCGAGTACACATCT
>Ga0123357_10004500_pt1 | contig 16381 bp, 5 predicted proteins | sample TergutEmb28metaG_FD_89873 | JGI IMG/M metagenome (GOLD analysis project Ga0123357, IMG submission 89873) | Embiratermes neotenicus P4 segment gut microbial communities from Petit-Saut dam, French Guiana - Emb289 P4 | ecosystem: Host-associated > Arthropoda: Insects > Digestive system > Gut ... | reverse complement strand
CTATGAAGATGGAACCGATAGTGAGTTCCGAAACGTCGGCAATTAGAACTCAGACGCCGGGGAATTACCCAAAAAGGAATAATTTACATTTAGAACACGGCGAAAGCTTAAGAACAAGATAGAGGATAGTTTAATTGGAATAAATTAATGAGGAAAAGTGTGCATCTCGTTGGTTAGTCTCACGTATCTGCTTTAGAATACTTTGCAAAATCTTTATACTGAAAAATCTATCGTATGTCTGTTTTCAATGCAGCAGTTTACTTTAGTCCAGAATATGAATACCCTCGCCAGTGCAAGTACAGATACAAGTCCTGTCTGCTGTCGCATCACAAGACTACAGGACGAGGGTCATTAATGGACCCGTGAAGTGTTAGCGAAAGTGAGTGGATGAAGCGTCCGTCGTCGAGAGAAAAAGTTTGTACCTTCGGACACTTATCGCACCTTCTGGGATACAATCAGCTGGTACTGGGGAGGGGGGGGGGCGAGGGGGAAATAGAGACCGCAACACGAATGCGAACTGTGAGAAACTATAAAGAGACGTAAACGCACTTATCTCTTTGTTTTCTCGTAATTCACAGCGAGTGTTTTCTCTTAGAACTTCCTTCGACTTGCAAGAAAAAGAACACCACAGGGTTAGTGAAGTAAGGATTGGTTACGGATAGCATATATCGTCACTGAACTGAAAATTATAGCGCAATACACTTTTCACTAACAGAATTAGAACTAAGTTTTGAAATGAAAAAGACCTGATTTATGTAACAACGCGTACCGACGGCTGTAGGACGAACTGCCATCTACGGAGCAGTGTCACAGATAACTGACAGACAGAAATAAATTCACGGCAAATAATGTGCTGTACGGCAGAATAAACAGATATGTCACAAAATTGAGAACGTGTGCCCTATTATATTGTGTCTTTTACGTACGTTATAGCGTGTTTCCATGGTAAATAGTTTCATAGTATAAATGAAGTCCAGAGCCGGGATATTAAGTCAGTATGATTAGCCTAAGGCCCGAAAAACTGAAACTGTGCAATATAAGACAAATCAGGAAATACATAATAAAGATTATAATAAGTCAATGTATTGACGGATTATATTCCTTTATTATGTATTTTATAAAAAAACGAAGGGGTTGCCACACGTTAAAATTAACAATACAGGAAATTTACGTATAATGTAAAAATGAAGCGCTTTAGAGCAACCATTGTTGCAGGGGCAAATCAAAAATTGTTACGTATTGTGAGTGTGTGTTCCTGGCATTAGGTATCCAGCAAGCAATGCACATGGGCCATTTGTCATCTGTGGTCTGTCTGGCTTTATAACGCTTTGTAACTTTATTTCGCAAACGGTACGATTTTCGAGAAAAAACGTTTTTGAGTATAAATTGTGTGTTTTGATTTTCTGTACGACTTCTGTCTGAAACATTAGTCATTCTAAGAAGAAATGAGCGAGATACGATCAAAATTGTGTATTGGTCTGCATGTAACGCGCCGTTATTCTCGTCAGACTACAATTATACTTGAATTTTCGCGATATATTTTCGAAAAATGTTCAAATATCAAATTTCACGAAAATCCGTTCCGTGGGAGCCGTGCGGTCCACGCAAACAGACAGACAGACAGACAGACATGACGAAGCTAATAGTCGCTTTCCTCAGTTTTGCGAGTGCGTTTGAAAATGAAACCAATAATACTGTAAAATAATAATGTCCTAAAATAACCTGATTATATATATATATATATATATATATATTTGTTGAAACGAAAATACTCTGAGGAGACGGAGCATAAACCTAATTTTACACGGAAGTGAACGAAATATACCCCAAGTTCTGTGGTTGGAGAGGGAATGTTGCGTCTCTTTACCCGTATCTCTGCTTGTTAACAGACTTGCAATTTCTTCAGTTTTATACGTGATACAGTGTAAATTTGAAATCTATAGTAGACGACATGTTTCAAAAATAATAATACAGGAAATACTCTTATCTTGAATCTCATACATGTCTGTATGAAGATGATGATAATGATGATGATGATGATGATGATGATGATAATAATAATTATTATTATTATTATTATTATTATTATTTTCTAACAGAGTGTTGTATGTGAAATAGTTAATGTGTTTTCTCACCTTAACGCTTGTTGTAAAAATAACTTCTTGTCGAATCAGACCGTCTGCAATCTGCAAAAATTGAAAGAACTATAAACAAAAAAATTCAATTTGATATATATATATATTAAATGAATTTATGGTCCTATCAATGACTGTAAATATACTTCAGGTTTTAATAACAATAATGAAAATAACAACAGTTTCTTCATCTAACTCTAAATATTACAAGTTACATATGATAAATATGGACGTTGTTCCGTAGATGGGTACCAAAATGTTCGTTTAGTGACTGAACAAATGCAATAGTATGATGTTATCCAAAAAATGGTTACTATTGTTCCAGACGAATTGTTTACACTTATGGCTCACTCAACTACACGGCGTCACATTAAAAAAATCGGTAATCACAAACGTCACAGCACTCACAACTTCCAATTTTTCACATTTTGTTTTATTTCCGGCAGAAATTCTCATTTAATTCTTTATTTCATGATGTACGCATGCGGGTTTGTAGCCATTTCCATACAATATACTATGTTCGCGGAACGAGCAGAAAAACGAAACAACCCCATAAGAAGAAGCAACACAATTTAGGGCCCACATTGTGCTCTAACCACATGCTCGTGTCTGAGTGCACATGTGGGTGTGAGAAAGAGCTAACGAATACTGTAACTCTGCTTCGAAATAGGGTACAGATCTTTGTCCCGAATATTCGGTAACCTAAGATTTTCCTTTTTCTTCCTCATTTTCTCCAGGTAAGCGGCACGATACACGTCACGTTAGGCCACAGACGCTCCATTTCACACGATTTAGGCTTCATTACTAATTGGTCATTCTTTACGCTATCTAGACCATGTAATTAGCAACGTCGCTAAATGAACAGTACCAACGAGGAAGCTATGAATATGGACGCAACAGATTCCTCCGAAGTTCTGCTACCTCACATCATAGGAGAATCTAATGTTTAAAATGAAGGAGATCACCTGCTACAATTGGCACTGCATAACCGACACAGAAGACAAGAATTGTTAATACCGAAACGACGATGCTGAGAATAAGACAACTTAGAAAATTTTAAAAAGAGGCCTGAGCAGCTGAAGAATTTGTAGCTGATGATGAACCACGATGACGACGGCAATGATGATGATAATGATAGGAAGATTACATGCCCATAAGGGCCACGTACAATCACATTCTACCGCAACGCGCAGCAGAATTACGTCGTAAGTACGTATTTCTGTTTTACCGTAAGAACCCTGCAACAAAGAGTTGGGATGGTTTTGGCCAATGAAGTGGGCAAAGGTACGTCTAATTTGATTTCAGTATTTTTTTTTTCCAATGCACGTCTCACACTTGAAGCCCGTATCTGTTGCACACTGTGTGAACATCAACCATCAGCCTACGTCGACAGCACGTTTTGAATTGGTACGTAATTGCCATTAATCATGTTTCTCAAAGTGACGCATCAAAACGTCCCATACTGAACTCGAAAAGATGCGGGTTACTTAACTGTCTCTGTCACCACTAACATACCTACATCGCTGCCAAGTTCAGTTTCGTAAAACGACAATTACAACGGTTAACAGACACCGTGTTTAATAGTTTATATTGTGAGTATCTAACACAGTATATTACAAACGACGCTTTTTTTTGTGGCTCGCTTTAGGGAGCGTCAGTAACTCTACATCTATACGGTCGAATGGCAGTGCGAATTACTGATAAATGACATAATGGAGAGGAAATTAAACGACGTGGACTAGCGATTAATATAAGGCTCATGTGGATATTTGCTGGCGGGAACTGAGGTTGGATGTAAAGTTATCCTTGCACACGTCATGAACGCTATGAGTAAGTACTTTTATTTTCAAATTACATGGAAGGTGATGGTCAGATTCAAGCATCCTCCACCTTGCCCTCGTTAAAACAGCCCCCAGTTCACCGAGGGGGAGGACGGGTCGACAGCAGAACCGGTCTGGAAACTACGGAAAAAAGGAAAATTTGTGTCTGTCTTAGAAATGGAGCCAAGATCTCTAGGTCGTCCCTCCCGTCACATAGTCATTATTCGGACTAAGGAAAGTTACTAAAACGTAGGTTACGGTAGAAGGCAACCCAGCCGAAATTCAAAGAAGAAACGCCACGAAATTTCTAAAGCATTGCTGGTAGATTAACCTGCTGAATGACAGGACGTATCGTGTACTACATAAGGCAGAAAATAATATAATATTATCAGGATTTTTGACTCTTTATTCGCATATCTATGTAACAGTGACGTCAAATGTGTCATAGTATTATCGCAACTCCCAACACAACAAAAATCAACTAGGTGTACAAGAAGGGAATTTAATTTTACTTATTTACTTATCCATCGCGTAACAGCCTGTTGTGGGCTAAGGCTTCTTCATTATCGAGGCTTTACGATCATACTCAGACACACCACCCAGTAGGACTCCTCTGGGTGAGTGATAAGCACGACACAGTGATGCCTGACAACGCATAACACTCACAAGGGACAGATATCTATGCTTCCGGTCGGATTCAAAACCCCAATCCCAGCAAGCGAGCGGCCGCAAACTCACACCTTAGACGGTGCGGCAAATGGGTTTGGCTCAAATTATTAATATTAGACATATTTTTACTGCTTTCAATATTCCCATTTAAAGAAAACTAAAAATTTCTTGATATATCTTCTTCCTTTCCTCTACATCAGTGAAATGGCTGCCACAACCAATGCTTGTTGTAAAGGTTTCAGGGAGGAAATAAAAATTACGGGGGAAAATGGACGTTATTTCATCATTGGTACAGAATCTACGAGATGGAGCTCTCACGAGACAAGAACACTTTGAAAAAATTAAGGAAAAATTGTTGTTAAAGTATTGTGTGTTAGCAGGAAGAAGACAAAAAAAAAAGACCGACATGCATGTAGCATGCACATGTTATGCAACAATTAAAGTTATTAGCTCAAACCCATTAGAGAAGCCGCAAATAGGGACATTACATACTTTGTGAGACTGAAGCCACATCTGTGAATTTATGCAGCCAAGAAGACTGTACAAAAAGTAATGTGTTATGGTAAAGGATTTTGGCTGCTCTGCCTCATATTGCATCTCTGAATAGACCCAACAGATTACAACTGACATGACATCAAGTGCCGGAAGACTGTACGGCCAATACTGATTCTCACGGCTGGGAGAAGATCAAATCTCAGACTTGCCTTACATTTCGTATTACCGAATACATTTAAATAAACATTCTCTCTTGGAACACGATGCCGTGCAGTCTGGTTGCTGTTCTCTGTATTTACAAATATGGCAGTTTAAAAAGCTAAACAAATTTATGATTCAATGAGCGAAATTAACGTTATATTATTGTATTTTGCCAATTGTCTGTGATTGATAATTCAGATTTCTTAAGAGTTACCTCCTTTCGAATATTGTTTCCACTTTCCAATTTTTCGTGATACATCATATTTGAGCTGAGTGCATCAAGGCAGCAAACCTGATATATCTCTAAGTAGCATTTGCAGCAAGATTTTCTTGTTGTGATATTCTTTTATGACACATAAAGGTTATTTTTCCTTGCCCTCTCTAGCAAAACCCACTGGTTCTACAAGTTCCCCCATATACTGCCCCTCCGTATGGCTGTGGGAGAAGAAACGCTACTGAATTTATGTTTGTCTGCTTCATATTAAGGACTCGGTTGTTACTATTACGAAGTTCGCTGCTAGCTAATGAGCAGATTTCGTACGTTGCCTTGGTAACGGGCAGAACACAAACAGTCTTTGTCTATGTACTACTGTAGAAAGCAATAACAGTCAGCGTCCTCAGTGACTAAAGTTTTGTTCAAAAATTAAACAATGGAGTCACAATACATTACGTGTAGTTATAAAGTAATAATTCTGTCAACTCCGGCACTTTCAGGTATGCCAGTTATCGATGAAAACTTAAAGACTTAGAATAAAGTGCATTGGGCAAAAAATATTCAGTTTTTAACAGTAGACACATAGGTATTTGAATGCGCCTAAAATGCTAGTCTGTTATTAAAAATTATTCCCACAAAAGTTATTTCATTTCATTAACTTACACGGTACTGTAAGAATCGCAGACACCGATAGAGCTAGAAAGATGTCAGTCTATATATAAAAGTACACCGAAAAAGTGAAGTAAATTTGATCCTAGAATAGGCCATGAAGGCCCAGAGGGAGATGTATAGTTCTACTCTTTCTTTAACTTTGGCGCAAAATCAGGATGGATGGCCAACGCCAGCCCTGGCCGCTTTACATCCGGTAGAGAGTCCGTTCCTACTCTGCAAGAGGAAAAGTGGCCCCAAGGCCGGTCTAGACGGGTGCGAAAAATTTCTCCTCGGCTAGGATTGGACCCCCGGACCGTGAGGCCCGATAGACTTCCAGAACCCAATACTTCTTCAGCTAGTCACGAACGTCCCGAAATGTTGCGGAAACTGCCGAAATACTTCGGCGGAGATTTCTAAGGAAATAAATTTATTTCATTCATTAAACTACTGTAGATGGTACTCCTTCATTCTTGTATAACTCCGTATCGTTTTGTTTTATATTTTTCCCCTTTCAAGTAGGTGGGGAAAACCTGAAAAATATCGTGTATTCCGTTATTAAAGTATCTTCTCATAAAATCTACAGGAAAAGAAATATATTATCCGAAATAAAACAAGTGGTAGAAGTCACGTCCTTATATTCACATAACACGAGGCACAGATATTGAGAGTTTGCGTGGTAGTTTGAGAAAACAGCTGGTGTTGTGGAAGCTCTCTCCCAGTCTGTAACAATAACCCAGACAGCAGGTATCCCCAGTAACATGGCAGCATCTCAGTTCAGCTTTATCGCTGTCGCCACAGTTCTGTTCCTTCAAGTACAGTTTTTTGCACACTACAGGGAATTTGCTTCGCACAGGGATATGAATGCTGAAGCTCTCAAGTGGAGATCCTTACAAACCTCGCGCTAAAAGCCGTGGTTGAATCTCAGAAAAGACATTCGTTCTTTCCGGGCAGATGGACATGTCCATGCTATCGAACGGGGAACAGCTATGTGAACTACACTGTTTAGAATCACGGATATTCCAGATAAAATTCTCTTGCCTTACTTTCTGGTACACAGCTAGTACTGCCTGCACATCAAGGGTTACCCCTACGCCCTACTGTTTCACCTTCGCTTTCTGTCCTTGCGTGCTGGCACACGTAATGAATTCTGGCACAATGCATAAACAGTACTAACTCCATGTACAAGAATTCCTCACCAGCCAACACTAGCACCATCTTAAAACAACGTTTATTTGATATGTACCATTTTCAAAACATTCTTCTACACGTTTCGACAAGGAAGTAGCTATGCTCAGAAGGAAGATATGCATTTACTATTAAATTCCATTAAATAACATTCACCGTATTTTTTGATCACACCTCGTACCTTCTCAGTTAAAACCATATACATTTATTAATCACGTAATAACAATTGTAATTATTGTAGTAGCTTTAGAAATTAAACTGACTTATTAACTGAACATACACACCTAAACTGTATGTGCCGAAACCACGGTTAGAATTAGGATATTTGTCCAAGACATGTTCAGTCAAATCGTGGCGTCTTATTTTTCGCAATATTAGACGCGTTTGCACTATAAGGTACTTTTGCACACTGATAATTACGCTATTGTCCTCGTTGTTCACGATTTTGCTGGCTATTCATGTGTTCCTGGTTAGTCTACATGAATAATATTACAACAAATATTTTGATCAGTATATGTTCTTGTGCCGGTCCCAGTGGCCGCGCGGTCTAAGGCGTAGATCTGCAGCCGCTCGCCTGCTGAGATCGTGGGTTCGAATCCCACCGGGGGCATGGATGTTTGTCGCTTGTGATTGTTGTGTGTTGTCAGGTAGAGGTCTCTGCGACGAGCTGATCACTCATCCAGAGGAGTCCTACCGACTGTGATGCGTCGTTGTGTGTGATCTAGAAACCTCAAGAATGAGGAGGCCATGGCCCGCGTTGGGCCGCAGCGCCACAAAAAAAAATACGTTCTTGTAATTGATCTTTACTGGACATTATACGGGTAGAATCTTAATTGCCCATTCTAATTATATGTTTAAGGAAGTGTGGTATAGCCTCAGGCAAGAATAAAATCCTCCCCATTTCGTTGCTTAACTACCAATAATTGAATTCGACATATTTGGTCCAGTTTTTAAAAGAAAAATGTTTCTAATTGATAAACTTCTAACTAATAAACAATGATTTTGTAACTGGTCAACGGAATAACTAGTAACCACGATACTGTAATTGGTAAAATTATAATCAGCAAACTCACTATCGTTCATTGAATGAAAGAGTGGCAAAATCCAAAAACTGCCCATTTGCAGTTAATACTACAATTAAGCTAAAAAAAATGTAAAGACTGCATCTGGTAAGAATTACATCTAGCAGGTATGTTTCGACTGAGAAGTGTGCCGGTATTGTCGGATGTATTGTTATATCTTTAGCTCAATCGTACTACGTGTACTAGTATTAAATCCAAATGGCAAATTTTGAGTTGTGCCAGTATTGCATTCAGTGACCGATATGACCCTCAGCCAACGATGTTGGTGTTCTTGAAAAGGAAAGAAAAAGTTTCTGGCTGTCATCATACCGCAAGTTCAATCGCCGTTCAATGTCGCTGTAATAATATTCAGTGCGTTGGTAAAAATATTCCATATAGAGTTATTTTAGGCATTCCGGATAACGAACTTTCGCGCAATATTGCGTTTGGGTGAACAAAACAGTTCAACCATTCGTCAGTGAAGGTAACGTTCTTTCTTGCTAATTTCGGTAAACCGTGCTAATTATTTTGTGTATAGTCTCACAAACCCATGACATCGTTATACCCCATCTGTAAATCTGATGCACGTACCATCATGAGCAACGGTAGTAAAAAAATTCTCAACAACGAAGATAAATTATAATTGATAACCAACAAGATGCAACTATATTGATGAATTTATTTCTAATCGGCTCTACATGTTTCGGGCGATGTTTTCGCCCATCATCAGGAGCATATCACTGTAACTACAACTTCTGGTAATGTCCACCGATGTTGCTGCTGGCTGGTGCTGCGTACGCTGTAGTTAGAGTGATATGCTACTGATGATGGGCGAAAACGTCGCTCGAAACATGTAGAGATGATTAGAAATAAATAAATCATAATAGCTGCATCTTGTTGGTTACCAGTTGTAATTATACTAACGTTGCACGGAAACATGAACGTTAAAAGAACAGAAAGCTTCGAATCTATTCCAAACTTACAATATTGCTTTAAGATGGTATTAATGTCTGAAGGACTTGACGAGCAGATGGAAGTATGTACCAAAAAATAACAGTATCCAGTGTCCTGTTTAACTGAATTTTACTTGGAGGATAAACACCAAAGACAGATGATACATATGTATGAAGCATTTTTTGTGGGACTAGTTCCAAGAGTAAGCATGACCGTTATTTAGACATCACAGACACGTAGAAACTGGAGATCTCGCATCACAGACTGTTCTAGAACATTATTATAAGTAGGCCTACATGAGTAAGTTCCCTTGCCACATGTTGGGTTTATGTGTTAAGATCTCGCATCTCAGACACAAATCACATACACAATTTCTTCCTTCTGGTGCCGCAATTTATGTTATTCTTCGTCTTTCTCGGGCACCTCGTAATAAGCTTAATCAAGCGATGTGGGGACGGGGGACGAGGGACGGGGGGCGTGAGGGGGGAAGGAAGAGCAGACGTGCGAGTGGAATTCTTAATGTTGCTATTAGTAAAGTTCAGAACCGTTCATTTATATCGTCCCACATGTCGTATAATATGTTCCGGAGGGCTGCACCCATCACAACTACAGAAATGAAACCGCGAACTATTGTGTTCGGAAAAAAATACTTCATCCTTGGAGTATGCTCCACTCATAACAATGAGAATCTTCAAATGTTGCTGTCAAGAAAACATATGTGCTTCATATTCGGAGTTCTGGGTTCAGATATCGGCTTGAAGACAGCTCATCCTGACTAATGTTTCCGTAATATTCCGAGACTCTGTAGACAAAATCTGGAATAGTATCTTAACTGAATTCGTTGTTCTCATGGAGAAACGAAGGAAGGGTAAATATTCTAAACGAATAAAGAAAGAAAGGATAGAAGAAAAGAATTGAGTTGGAAAGATAGTAAAAACATGATTGCCCACGAATCAACTAAGAAAAAAAAAACAAAGTTTACCTCCTGGATACGAACCACCTGTCATCACTTTTACACAGCTCAAGGTACCAAAAAGATTGTAAATGAGTTAAAAAATGTAAATGTTGGCATACAATCGTTCCATTTCTTCGTAGGCTAAGACAGAATTGATTCTTCAACCTAAGAAACCAAGATCGAAAGGCAAGTGTTGCTGTGTTGAAATCCCGAAAATTTGAAAGAAGTGACGGCTCTCTGTACTAAAGTGTCCTAAACATATGCACTTCAATAAAAGGGACCGCAAAGCATATTGACGTAAACACATAGGTCTGCACTTCAATAATGTGACCTCCTGGATAATTCAATTGACGTAAAGGCATTCACTTCAGTGAAGTGACCGGACTACTCAAGTGTTGCGTGGAATACACTTAAAGTAAATGCATTCAATATTCAAGTGCCATGAAGTTACATAATTCAGTACTGTGGCTGGGAGGAATACACCATTGTCCTGACGATACACCATTTTTCTGACGATACACCATTGTTCTGACGATACACACCGAAGTATCGAAAGGATATACGCTTCAAAAATTGGCCAGGCTGAATATTCAGCTGGCGTTCAGGCATAAATCGGAGCTTATAAAAAAAATACCCTAGTGTGTAACGACCGTAACTTTGGGAGGAAAATAGAAGCAATGAATTTTACCAATACATCTAGGTAGACTGAGAGAAAAATGCTAATTTTTTATTCATATTTCTCTTTTCTTGTGTATAAGAAAGCGGGTTTGCTTTTGAATCTACTGACGAAAATTGGTTTTACTAATGTTTCCAAATAAACACGTTCTCCTTGTCTTCCCTGAATACGAAAACAGATCCAGTTTCAGAAAAGCTATCTTCTTTGAAAGTGTATCCTGGCAGCCACGGCACGATATCTTTGGGCAAAGATGCCACTTGAGCATGAAATCGCTGTTACAGGTAGTCATAGAATTGGCCACCCTGAACATATTTGAGCTGGTCTGCTATGTAGGGGATACCACATCAGTACACATTTTATTCGCAGTGTGGCAAGGATGTGGCCTATGTTGACAATGCACGATACTTGTTTACATTCGGTGGTACCTTCACAGACTCTTCCATAACCCGACCCAAGTTTTTCTTTTTTTACAATACTCTATCAGGACTGACAAATGGGTCACCATTCATGGAAAAAAGTAAACAAAAATGGTCTTTAGTAAGCACAGCATTTAATGTATCTTACAAGTGCAGTTTACTTTACAAATAATTTTTTTCGCTGCTTATACGGCGTCTTTATAATTAATTTCATCGCATAGACATATATCCCTAGAACAATATTGTAAGAGCCGATCCCAGTGGTTTTAAATTGGGACAATTTAAGTCAACTCTTCGAAGCAAATCTTTAATATTGAACTATTTAAAAATTCATTTTCTGCTTTACAGAACACGCAGCACACTTCACAAACGAATTTCAGTTGTTTAGCAAATTAACTACCTGTAATTCTGAGTTGTAGAATTCTGTTTCTTCTCATCATATGGAATATAATCAAACATATTTATAGCACACGATGTCAGTGATACTACAGCCATAACGTTACGATGTCACTAAAGCAGTAATGATAAGCTTCAGTATCTTTGGTGTCTTGTAACTACCTAATTATGCACATTCCATAAAAAAATAGCTTTTTATTTTAAAAATTATAACAAAATCGTCAATATGCTTTAGGCCAAAATAAAGAGTTCTTAACATGAAAACAAAGGGTAAGTGCAGTTACGCCTGCGTTGGAAAGGAAAAAGCAAGATGTTGTTAAACTTACTGTAGCTCCTTTCCTTCGGATTCACGTAAATAAGCTACTAGAAACAGTAAATTTTCTATTATGTAATTTGACTATTTATGTCTGTACATTACTTCCGTTTGGTAGAATATAAGTTTCTTCTTGTTATTACTTGTCTTCTTCTTTAGCACATCTACCCTTTAAGTGTGGCCTTGGCTTCCCTCACGACAGATCCCCATTCTGCTCTGGCCAAAACTCTTGTTCTCCATCCCTTTACTCCCATAGTCCTCAAGTCCATTTCGCTATCATCCATCGTCCTTTACTTATGTCTTCCTTTTCCCCCTCCTCCCGGTTTGCCTTCCAATACCTTCATTACTCTTCTCACACATCCATTCGAACAACAGGTCCAAGCAGTTCCAATTTCTGTACTTACATTACAGGTAAAATATATGGAGATTGAAACTCATTATAAATTTCTTTATTCATTTTTATTCCCCAAAACTTCATATGTTGGCACACACACACACACACACACACACACATATATATATATGTATATATATATACATAAAATATGAGCCACTGGATAAAAAGGCGGATTGATACACAGACAGATGGACAGGCGCGTAAGCCATTACGAAATTTCAATGACATTTCTTATTACATTTGTGCATCGTTGTTTTTGCCCATCTGGTGCGGATGAAAATCTATCGGTCTGTCTGCTTGTATGTATGTATGTACGTATATATGTACGTGTGTATTTATGTATGTACTTACCTATATACATATATATTTATGTGTGGATGTATGTACGTACGTAAGTACTTACGTTTTACTTAAGACATAGCACACTGAAGTGCATTTCCATGCTGGTTGTAATCCGAGGAAACACCCTGTTGTGCTCTGTACCAATGGTAAGTGTGTTCTGATGAAAACCACACTGTGCTTTATAGCATAGCTTCTTGTGTTCTGCAGTCACACTTTGATGTGCTGTGAACCACTGTTACGTGTGTTCTGGAGTCATCAAGTTACACAGCCTGTACTACATAGCACTGGCACTCTGTTCTCAGAACACACTGCGCCCTGTTGATTAACACGAAAACTTTCAGTTCTGCACTCAGTTTTACACTGCGAAAGGGTTAGAAGCAACATATATGAGATTTCCGAGAACAATACAGAGTGCTGTGTAGAGAACAGTATCATAAGTGAAGACATTCGCATACAGCAGGGACAAGGAAAGAAAATTGAAGAAGTTACATTTTTGAAAGTCGGTGGAAGAATCTTTTGTTCAGAACGTCTTTATTTTTATATTCAAAAGCTCTATATTTATAATTTTAATGACAGGAAATTTTGGGACACCCATCTAAAGACAGAAGAATTAATTTTATCTCTGGAATAGGGCAAACCTTTTTTGGAAGAAGAATAAAATTAGCTTACTCGTTACAGTAAACTATTTCCACCCAATCTAACTTTAAGAAGCTCTGCGTTTGGCCACATCATTCTCTCAATAAAGACCAGTTACTTCTGCATTAACTGGCAGTTCTCTCTAAATTGTAACCAGTGTGTTCTCTGTAAAGTAGAAACTGAACCTAGAAGAATATCAGTCTGTTTAAATTTAGAGATTTCTTTTAATGTTGGTATCAATTTGCTCCTTCAATTCTACCTTCGTGTTTTATATATTTATTAGTATTCATGCGATCAGAACAAAGAAATTTTACTGCGACAAAGTTTGCATACTGATAGGTGTAATAGGCTTATGTATTAGAATCCAGATATTCTGGGATGTGAGGCTCTGCCGCTGGGTCACATTCCAGATGACATAAATCATCAAAAGAGCTGAAAACAAACTAAATGAACAGAAGAATTCTGACAGAAGAGACTGAAATTATTCGAAACATACGTCCTCCACTGCCACTGTGTCCACCACAAATCCCATACCGACTGGTATAGAACCTGGGTCTCCATGCAAAGGCTGGTAAATAACACCTTAAGCCACAAATTTTTAAAGATTCAGCCACTGCATTAGTTTATACCACAGTCCCTGGGTTCAAGATATAAGGACAATTCTTCTCTTTGAATGATGCAATCAGTAGTTTAAAGTATGCATAAATGCAATAGAGGAAGATTAGCAAATAATGGGGTCCAATGATATGGAAAAACGCGGTAGTGGCATAATTTTAGTAGAATTTTGTACGGTTCGTTCCGTGCATTCTCAATAACTAGTTCACAACACTCAACCAACAAAAGCGCACAATTCAATATGTTCTATAATCCGTGCATTAATTAGATTCATAAAATATATTAAAATAAAATTGTTGTGTACTTTATGCTAAAGTAAACAATGCTTTTCCTTACATATTTATGTTATAATGTCAAATTCAGTATTCCTACATGTTTAAATTTTGTCAGTTGAGGTTTGCGAATTATTTTTAGTGCAATCATGACATTTACATCGAGGACTGAGGAAAACAAGACAAATCTCGCAACTAGCGACAGACCATTTTCGGTCAATACTTGAACCCGGCACCACCGAATATGAAGGAGTAATAACCAGTAACTGGAGGTGTTCAACTTGTTTCGACAGAGATTCTGGCTGAGAAGTCTGTGAAGCCTGCTTTTCCGAGCGACGGCTTGTGGTCTTATTTCCTCTCACACAGCCCGCCACCCCTCAAGACCCATATGGGCAGTGTCCAGTCAGTCCTCCCTCTGGTTGATATGTGCGAGCGCGTAGGAGTTTCTGATTAGAAATCTAGCAAAAGCAAGCGAACCAACACTGCGAGATAAATACCTGCAATCTTTCCCTAGACTGGAGAGATAGATTGGGGTGTGCCTTGTTTTCCACCCTCATTCCAATCCCTTCTTTCTCCACACCTTCCCTTTCCACACAATCCCGTTCTTTCGTTTCCACCTTACAATTCATCACTTCACCTACACACAGTTTCTCTTCTTACGCTTCACTCTCGCTCGTAAGCAAAAGCTGACAAATATCAGAAAAGAAAACTTTAAGCCAAATATTACAAAACAAAATATTTTTCCAAATATACCTTCCTGTAGAACTGTTTCCAACTTGGCCACGGGATCAAAAACCTCTGTGTGCTAGAGTAGCATAAGTTATTGCCGTGATAGGCAGAGTAAAATATGGCCTATCAGATTCAGAAGACGTGCATTTCTTTAGCAGTAATACAATTTTAAATTCAATGACACCTGACAGTAGCAACAGGGAGATAGTTAAAACCTTGTGGTCCATCAGTTTATTTGTGTTACCTAATTAGGTAAAAATGGTTACAAAGTAGAGGAAAGCCGCACATTTGTTTCAGAGCCACGTGTAACTTGCTAACCGCATTTTGGATACCCTTAGATTTAGTCGATGTTTCCCTTATCGGACGTGACGCCGTGTATTTTGGGAGATCTTTCAGTACACTGTTGCCTTATCACATTGGGTCGCTGAGGATATTTCTGTCGCAACTAACATAACGGTTTAGAGTTTCTTCGGTAAGTTCTAATGATTCAGAGGAAAGTGCTACCTCCATAATCGTGGAGAAAGTATCATCCTTCTAGCCGAACAATAACGCCAACACTTTTTTAAGTTCTGATACATATTTGTCAAACCAAAAGCCATACCATTATGTAGTCACTAATCCTCATAGTCACAAGTTTCAAAACCTCAAAACTCACTCACGTTTTTAAGTGCGTTACTTTTTGAACCCACATCCGGTAAGCTCGGCATGTATGAAGGGAGAGACTCAAGGATTAAAAGGTGCAAATTAATATGTTGGACAATCAGCAGTAGACAGTCGACAAGCTGTGGTACTCCAAGTTAGACGTGTGGATAAAAAGCCAGTTCCACAAAATAGATGTTTAAGAACATTTAGGAGTCTTCATTAGCAGGCTTTAGTGCACATGGTTTTTACCTTTTGTACATGTATTCTAATTTGTCTCGGGCGTTTTGTTCCTAGTTATAAGTTGTCTTTTGGGTAATTGCTGTTGGTTGACCGTGTGTATCGTTGTAGTTGACTTGTGTGTGTTGTTATCTTACGTGTATTTGTTGTACTATGTGTGTATTCTTATTGTTTTTTTTTTAATGCCGGACTGCTGGCTACAGGTCAGAACTCGGAAGGTCCTGCGACCGGCCATTTCGACACAGGATTTTCTTGGTTTCCCTGTGCCCAAAAGCAAATGCTGAGATGGTTCCCAAGATTCCAAGTTGCCACTACATGCTTCTCATGTAGTCCTCCCGACTTAAATTTAGTAGTAACCAATTTCATGTTT
>Ga0123357_10004499_pt1 | contig 16383 bp, 8 predicted proteins | sample TergutEmb28metaG_FD_89873 | JGI IMG/M metagenome (GOLD analysis project Ga0123357, IMG submission 89873) | Embiratermes neotenicus P4 segment gut microbial communities from Petit-Saut dam, French Guiana - Emb289 P4 | ecosystem: Host-associated > Arthropoda: Insects > Digestive system > Gut ... | reverse complement strand
TTTTTTTTTTTTTTTTTTTTTTTTTTTTTTTTTAATTTTTTTTTTTTTTTTTTTTCTCTTCTTTTGTTTTTTTTTCTTTTTTTTTTTTTCTTTTTTTTTTTTTTTTTTTTTTTTTTTACTTGAAAGTAACTTACTCAGGACTTGTGCCTCGTGCCCGATATAAGGAATGGGTCATACTGTAAAGTTCAGAACAGTCACAATGATGCTACAAACATTCATGTTATCGCTCTTGTTTAAAAGTACAACGGACATTGACGAAGATTTTATACCATTCATTGCAGGAAGTTGCATTGAATTCCCCGTCATTCCTCGTCGTGAAAGTTTATATAAAACGATTCAAGAAAACGTAGGTTCCTGATGGACGTAAAGATTCGTGAACACTTCACGTCGGTATTCGGTAGGAATTTTCTTACCCCCGAAATAAATGTATGTCTGAAACTTTAGCATTTATGTACGGAACTACACTGCATTAGATATCGGAATAATGTGATCTTACTTTCAGTTCACAATCTGGACTAATTTGCTTCTTCTTTTTTTAAATAGCGCAATTTGCACAGTGCATATGTCAGAGGGTCGCTTGGTATTGTATCCGTCCACAGTAAGCTGCCCGACACTAGGTTACATTACTTCGTACACTCACGGACGGATAGGAGCTGTTCTTGTTAGTCGTGTTGTAAATTTATACCATCACGCTCTCCTCATTCATTGAAGTCTTACACAAAATAATGAAAAACTTAATGACTAACCAAGACAAATGCTGTTAGGATTTGTGTTCACCGCTCCTCTAGTTTCAGTACTGCTTTCATTCGTGAAGTCTCACTTTCGAGTCCCCGTCGTGGAATGTCTCAGCCTTTGTCAAGACAATAGGCAGATTGCACACAAGTCCGTCCAAAAAATCATTTCGAACAAAGGAACATCTGTGTACAGCTGCCTACCGATATAACAAGGAAAAGAATTAAAGCCTTTAAATGGAAATTAGGCGTGTTAGACCTCTACACATTCTGGAGACCTGCAAGGCTTAAATGTCATGAGCAATTAGAAGTTTGAACTATTAACCACTCCGTACAATTCACAACTTGGTATACAGCAAATTTTTATTTAATTTCAACTAGCTAATGGCCGGACAACCAGTTTATCTTCTCATCTTCTTGATACCTAGTCCAAAACTTGAAATAGTGACCCTGTCCGGTTACAGTAGAGCAAATAACGATCAGGAAAATATGGAAATCAAATTGTGGCAGTCGAGGGTGCCTGTGGAGCAGTAGATTGTAGAAGTGCCATATATATATATATATATTTTACCGCAATTCATTGACTAAAACATCGTACGATGCTTTGGACCGATATTATCAGCTTTGAAACTGCAGTGACACTAAGGCAGTAGACCGACGTGTCTGTCTGAAAATGAAAACCATGTTGTCGACAAGGAACCGATTGACGCAGTAAAATCGCCAAAATATCGCATTACAGCTTGTCAACTTTAAACTTTGTCACATAAAATGGTTTCACAAATTCCATTGAACGATGTTCTTTTTGGCATAAATTTCTGCGATTGATAAGGTGACACACAAACGTCTTCACGTTCTATCAGTATTGGCTCTTTTCAAATTTGCAGCTTGGGGGAAGTTGCGGATCCAGATATCTTGATTTGTTTTGCGTTGAAAAGATGACAATTCGGAAAGTACAAGTTGAATCGTTTTACTATTTTTTTATGGCTCAACAGCCCAACTCGGGCCCAAACTGTCTCTTTTTTTGGTGTCTGGATTGCGTTTAATTAGACACAGACAGGTGGTAGAAGTCTTTGAACTAGTGATCAGCCCATCGTAGAGGTCGCTACAGCACACAGCACACACCAAAGAAGAACACCCATACACTTAGTGGGATTCGAACCCCTAATCACAAAAAACAACACACAGCAAACACCAAAGAAGAACAACTATACCCTTAGTGGGATTCGAACTCCTAATCACAACAAACAACACACAGCAAACACCAAAGAAGAACAACCATACCCTTAGTGGGGTTCGAACCCCTAATCACAACAAACAACACACAGCAAACACCAAACAAGAACACCCATACCCTTAGTGGGATTCGAACCCCTAATCACAACAAACAACACACAGCAAACACCAAAGAAGAACACCCATACCCTTAGTGGGATTCGAACCCCTAATCACAACAAACAACACACAGCAATCACCAAAGAAGAACACCCATACCTTTAGTGGGATTCGAACCCCTAATCACAACAATCTTGCGACGGCAAATCTACGCCTTAGACCGCACAGCCACCGAGTATGACATATATTATAAGGAATAACTATCATATGCTCTTTACATCTTGTCATAAAACAGAGGTAAGAATCCTGCAACTTTATACATATATAATATTGAACATAGCGGTGTAGGAGGTTGCGTTCATGGTCGACATTTTGGAAGTATCAGGCTCAAATCGCTACTCGAAGATTGTGTATTCTGATTGAAGGTTTTCATGGTCTTCCTGAGAAACTCCGTGATAATAGCTACCGCCATTTACGACACGACAACTTCGTTCCACGCTTTTTCAAATCCATTTCTCATTCGTAGCTAATAACCTGAATGTATAAATAGATGGCTAAATCAAAGTAACGCTTTAATCCACACAGCTTCTGTATGGATGTTATTACTTTAGTGCACAGAGCACGTATAAAGGCCCCCAGAATTACATCAGGTTAAGGGTTAAAAAACTTCTGCACGACAAAGGGAAATTCTCATTTGGATTCACGCGAACAGTTGAAGGAACATCAAAGTACATGTGATGTATTACTTGCTAAAGCGTTTCGAAATAATGCCATAAATTAAAGCCAAAAATCATTTACCTTTAACGACAACCAATATTCAATGCCTGTTTTAATCTCGTTGGATGTTACTTCCATTACTCCACCACCGAAATCTTTTGTAGATCGATAACAGCAGCGAGGGCAAAACCACAGCCCTCGGAAAGCAGAGGGTGGGAGCGATACAGTCCCTGTCTGTCTGTCCGTCCGTCCGTCCTTCCAACAAGACCGGGAGTACACGGAAACTCTGAGGACTATTTCACCATTAACTTTCATGTTACTCTCTGAAGTTGTTGTAAGTATGTCTCAAACTTAGGCCGCCCATAATCAAAATAAGTACTTAGCACAGATTGCCTTAGACTAATGTTTACAATAAATTAATTGAAATTCTCATAATTTAATAATTAGAACATACTAAAGTATGTCAAACACAAAAGTCTGATGCTACGTATCATTACTCAGCCCAATTATGCAAAGGAGGAGTAATAGTGGCTTGTCTTTGAGAGACGCCTCTTTCTAATCCTCGTCGGGGTGTTAGAATGGCTTAATTCTGTGATTTTACACAGTCCTTCTAGCGAAATGGCGAAACCGTATGCCACCATCAATTCTTACCATATGCTTCCCATTTCATTCGACACTGTACATTTTAAGCTTCCTGCATTTTGACTCATGCATTTCTTACAAATATTTATACGGCCTAAAGTTGTACAAATATTTTACAATATTAGAATATACTGTACAAATAGGGCCGTGCCAAATGTTCCATCCCCACATCCTGAAGTAAAGCAGACTATTTCAGGCATGGGGCATAAACGCAGTAATATATCAAAGGAAAGAATATGATTTCAAAACAAAAAAGAGAGCATATCTGTCACATTCTGTAATATTAATACAATTTATCTTCAACACAGAATGTATTTATGACTTTAATATGATGCTTAGAACAATCAGTAATTATTCTCTAAAACGAGATAACCAGTTAGTTTCTGTAGTGTATGGACTCTGTTTCCTGTGAGGTAGGAATTGGGTGCTTTTATTTTATTTAGGTGAAGTCAAAAATGTTTAGAATGATCAGTAGTGCCCCCTGGTACGTCTGCAACCAAACCTTGCACAACGACTTCGAAATCCCGTACGTAACGAAAGTGACTAGAATTAACACCAACAAATACAAAAATCGCAGCATTTTGCACAATAACCAACTGATTGGAACCCTCTTCAACCCCTCAGTCGACAGACGACTCAAACGGTTATGGCCGGAAGACTTAGCCCAATAGCAAAGCTCCAGTGAACCATTGATGGATGGTGCCTGCCTCTCGACCTTCTCTTACCTCAACTTTACTAATACTCTGTCTATATTGAATAGATTGTAATTTGCAATATATAATATAAAAAAGTGAAGGTGTTATGCCCCTTCGCAAATTCTCGAACAACATTAAAAAATGCGACCTAATGCAGCCCTCCAAATGCGAAAATCAAATTCAGCTTTAATGCAGTAAATGATCAACGCTTTTCTCCTGCTGTAAGCTCAAAGACTCCACATCCAATCACCTTGCCTCCTTATCTTCTCAGTGCTCTGCCTCGTCTCCCAAGTATCTCTACTAAAATGACGAGCGGGCGCTGTCTAGAAACCTACAAAAAGTGATTTTATGACAGATCCGTCTCTGTCTACTAATTCCTCATTCATGTTTTGTCTCTTCGTCATCCTGCTTTAAGTGATTAAGGCTGATTTATATGGAATAGACAAGAGTTTCTCTTCTTGTGAACTAGTACATTTCAGACAACTTTACTTGCAACGCGACCGAAGACGCCTCCCGTTCTGCAGTGCTCAGTTCTATTGTAAAAGGTACTCGCTAGGTTCGGTTTTGGAACTAGGGCACAAAAGAGTGGGCATTGGATTATACTGTACAACCTGATGTAAATATTGGTGCCACTCTTACTCACATTTTGAAGATGTAGAAGTTAATTACCATTTGGTACTCATTCTACCACCCTACTCCCTTCAAAATCTCTGAAACAGAATTTTGCACAACTTCTGTCTTATTCTTTTCACATACAAACTACTAAAAGGCTGTAACAATACGAACAATAGTCGACACCTTACTGCTTTTCAGTTTCCAATTTCTGAGACTAAAAACAATTCAGTGTTTTTTTCAGTCATGGTGAAACCTTTAGCCACGTATTTAGTGTTGAAACTTTTAGGTTTCTCAGCGTCATGATTCTTCTCTGTGACCTAACCCCATCTCCCCATTTTTTGACTCGACTCCATCAAATCCCCTTTGATAAACTCCTGAACTTGGTATTCAAGTTTCTGGAAAATGTTTTCGTCAACGTCCAGATGCATTTCTCTGTCAGAGTATATCAAGATGCTTATTAACATCTCAGTTTTTTTATCATCCCTGAAGTCCTTATAGTCCGGGGTGCTTACAAATACCATTCATGTTGGAAGACGCGATATCACACCAGGAAGCATTAGTGCTCGTAGATGCCTTGCAGAAGTCATAATAATTCGGAAACAATCTTAGCGTCATTCCACCCTTCCTTCGCTAGCATTAACAGCTTAACTGATAGTTCTCCATAAGCAGTATCATTTGAAAGTCAAATGTGACACCATAGTGCACAGGTTGCAGGAGATCAGTGGTATTAGTGTACAACTGCACCAACTGGTTATTATACTAGCAATTTCTCAGGAAGATTCGTGGTCTGCTACTGAATAAGACAGAGGTGCAGGTCCTTAAAACACAAATTCCAGGGTCTCTTCGTGTAAACAGTAATTATATTTCTACTTTTATTAAGGATCGTGAATTACACTGGCACAGGACCATTCAAAAGCTGCTTAATTCTTGCATTCTTCTTTAAAACTGTCCCAAAAGTCGAACGATTCATCCCAAAGCACCTGCTACATTTAAGGTTACCTCACCTACTTAAAAACGCTTTTTTACCCCTCTTTATATTCCACCGCATTAGTTTAACTTTGGTGGCCGGGACAGCCTAGTCGGTATAGCTACTCGCTATGGGCTGAACGTTCCTTGGTTCGAAACACGGAGAAAAGGAAGTGGTGATTTTCCCTACCCGTCCTGACGCCCAAAAATTAATTTCAACCTAGAACAGGCCACGAACGCCCAGAGGGGGAGTAGGGGTATAACTCTACACTTTCTTTAACCTCGGCACTAGATGGGGTGGGTGGTAAACGCCACGCTCCGGCCACTTTACCCCCGGAAAGATCCCGTACCCATTGTAGAGGAGTCTGGGTGGGCCTCAGAGCCGGTCTGGACAGGTGCGGAAGATCTCGACCCCACGGGATTCGATCCCCGGACCTTCCAGCCCGTAGCAAGTCGCTATACCGACTACGCTTTCCCGGCCCTGACGCCCACCCAGACTCCTCTACAAGGTGTACCGGGCCTTTCCTGAGCGTACAGCGGCCGGGTGTTGGCGTTGAACGCCAACACCACGTAGCACCGACGTTAGGAATGGGTGGAGCTATACGTCTTTTCTCTCCTCTTGTCGTCATAATATTTACCTTTTATTAGTGCATCTCCTTCTTAATACCAATTTCAAGATTTTCATCACGCAAATGCTTCTGGGATGTGAAGGGAGGTGTTAATGTTCGTGGAAAGCAGAAAGAGCGACAAAGCCGGGAAAGACACAGCCGGAGGTCCAGGGAGAATTTCTAGGAATGTCGGGTAACGACAAAGAACAACCACCGCCATCTAATCCACTGCTTAGCTGTTAAATGCACTACAGCGGGTCCGACAAGGCAGTTGGACATAAGGAGAAATTTGTTTGCTTTCTGAATGTTCGTACATATAATCTCTACGATGGAAACAAGAAAGTTCAATTTCATATGAACCCTCTGAAGACACGAAGTGATGTAAAAAAGTTACGTAAATCAAAATTGAGTCTTGGCCGTAGGATTGGTATTAGAAACTTCTCAGTTCTGCGGAACTCGTGCAGTTTGGTAGGTAGATACAGAAGTTTTGGACCACCCCATTTTTTCAGTTTTCTGTATTGAAAGTATGAAGAGCGCATTAGTGCCAAGCATTGGCACTTTTCTTTTTTAATTAAAGAGCAGAGCGTTAGATTACAGGAGAGGGTCAATTACATATTCCACTGACTGACTTATTTCTACTGTTTATACAGTGTATAGAATCTGAGTATGTAAGAAATTAATACGCAAGTTCCGGTTTATACCATATTCTTAAAAACGGTTCTGTAACAGTACACCTTGTGTAAAATGACGAAATTCCTTCTTATGCAAACATCACAAAATCAACTGTCTGTCAATATATACATTAATAATCAATAATAATAATAATACATTTTTCTTATAATTTCCTTTCCAAATCAAAATACAAACTCCTACGTGACTAAGAGAGCTTATTAATTACTTAATTAACCAACGAATTTACTTCATGGAACGGTTTCTTCTGCAGAAGGTATTAGCTGTTCAACTGATAAAGTAATTTCCTCAACTTATCTCTCATAATCTCCTTCTAATGCTATCTATTCTGAGCCACATAAAGTCATCGTATATTAGTAATTACGTACCGACCTTTCGGGACGACCTATCGGTAGAATCTTGAAGAGTCAAGAAGATGGGACCGATACGTTGTCCCGAATTGTCTGCAGGTAATTACTACTCTACGCTGCGTAACATCCCAGAAGAGCGCAGATCTCATCTACATCGCGGCGGAAGCCTGAAATCGCGCACAGATAGAACAAAACTTTCTACCCAGTTTGTTTAAAACCCATTTTAATAATATCCTACAATCCAAGCGTACACCTCAACAGTAGTTTATTTAATTCAGGTTTTCAAACAGACTCTAAATAAAGTTTCAGCTTTCCACATGCATGCTACATATTCTACCAATTACAAGCTCTCTCATTTGATTATCTTATTACTGTCTGGTGTAAAGCAAGAGGTATCAGTCTCCTCATTATGCATTCTTCTTCATCGTTTCTCTCTCCTTGTTCCGAGTATTCTTCTCAGTGCCCTTTACAGAGGTCCTCAATACAGCATACCTGAATAAGAAAATTAAATAAAACCTCATTCCTCTTTGTTATGTTTTTAGTCTGTGTCCCGTACCTATCAGCGCTCGTTCTGACGCAAATGTTATGTGACCATGACCGACAAATATGACTTTAATACAATGTCTTCTACTTACCTTATTGAAGAAGATTTCGTCTAATGTCCACCATATTTTCTTCAGTGACACACTTTGGTACCAAAGACAATAATTAGTTGGCTTGAATTGTCTCGAATTTATTAGCAAAACCACTATTAACACACTTTTTGCGCTTGATAAGCCTGTAATTTCAAGTCTTCTTCCCAAAATATCACTAGTTTAAAAGTTATTATCACAATAAACATTAAACACAATACTTAAACCAAATATTCCTCATGAAATATGAAGTTTTAGTTAAAAATTTCTATTGTTTTACACTTTCCGGAATATCTCTATTCGTATAGCGTAAGTTCTAGTATTTTAAATATGGATACAGTCCTACTGGTTACGGTCTTGTTCGATTCAGAAACCTGCTTGTCTCTTGCTAATGTGTGGAAGGTAACAGATAAACGCACATTCACATTTAGCACAATACCAATTCTATGTCACCTTCTATAGCCAAAGATGGACGCTACACTAGTCTGAGTATAAGCAGATACATATGTGTCTGATGCATAGTTGTCTATTTTCGTACACTAAACTCGTCACACACATCACCATACATGTTTAAAATACATTTTCTGTTCGAGAGTTCTGTATGACATTGACTTTGTAGTTCTTCTCTACATAAATCCTCATAGTTTTGGTATTTAATAAATTTCTCTAAATTAGGAATGCTACAAAGATAAGTTATGTAAATAACTACGAAGTCTGATTTCGTTTGAAAATTCAGTGACAGAAAGGATTACAAACACCTCTGCAAGTATGAATGTGTCTAAATTTATGTACGTTTATACTATGTATCTGTGCATTATACATTTTATACATACGCAGGTTTATGTATTAATGAACACAGCATATGCAGGAAGCAGCAAAAAATATGTCTTTTCGGCTTCGTACTTTAGTAGGTCTGTTCAAATAATATACTTCAAGTATGTATATTTTGTCTATTAAGCACCCTGTACCTTAAAAATTTTAAATTTTTGGAAACGTGATATCATTTTAGAAATTTGCTTTCTGAAAATCTTTGCGCAAAATGTAAATAAATACTGCTCATAATTTATGCTTCGTTGGATAATTAGAACATTTTACTTGGTTGATATGAAAATTTTATGAAACACCGTGTGAAAAGTACACTGTCATTTAAAGGTAGTTCACATAGCTAAAAACCAATGAAAGCAAAAGCTATCTACTACATCGCCCGCTGTTAATAAAATGCCATTGAATGTTTTTTTTTTTTTTTCAGTGCGAAGCGTAATCCGGGGCTCATTTTTATATTACGGTAGTCATTACAAAATGCCAACCTCTTCGTTGTGAATATTTTCTACATTGTTTAGTGAAAATTAGTCAATTTTAATGTTCTTAGCCTTATTTTTACTACCATCTAAGCGATGTCACTTCTATTATTAATCTTTCAATGCTTCTACGAATTATCCCACAAGGTTCTGTCCATTTGTTTCCCACGTGTCACTCGAAAGTTCTGAGCCATTCTTTATGAACTTCAGGAATCACGAAAAATATTGTAATATTTCTTCACTCCGTCAAATTAAACACTTAATATGAAAGCGAGGTTTACTTTAAGAAAATCTATACGTAGATAACAGATGGATATTTAAGTTTATATTCTGTGATTATACAGCCACATTTAAGAAATAACGACGTTAAATTTGAACCTTTCACCTACAGCGTGTGCACAAATTTGTGTAAGATTTTCAGGATTACGTTTATTCAAAACTTAGTGGTAAATTCCATTGTTACCAAAGTGACACTGTGCCAGAATTATTTAACGACATGTATTGGTTAGTTTTTTAAATGAATGTATATGTGCCAATATATTCTGTTAAATGTAGAGAACTTATTTCAATAAAAGGGATCCAAGATTTTCGATAAGTAATTAGTTTTATGATTTTTATTAAATCGTCAAAAAGCGTTACTGCGTTGTTACTTTCGGCTAGAGTAAGTGTGAGAAATTTTGTTTCATTTGGTTTCTCACATTTTTTTGAAGCACGTGTTGTTAGAACTAATCTGTCGAATGAAGGTCATAATGCCAGAAAAAAAAATGTTTTATTTGGCGACACCCTCTAGTTGAATACGAGGCGATGTAGTTACTTTCCTAACCAAAGAACACTGTGCAGAGAAATCCATACTATTTGAAATGTGATATATACTTCTTGAAACTACAGTTGAATGAACACATTATTAACTGAGTGACACTGATATTGGGCTTCTTCTTTAGTCAAAGCCACTCTGTACATACATACATACACATCCATACACATACAGAAATTTCATTATAGTTACCGACATTTGGCTATCCAAATCACGTTTTGAACCACACAGCACTATCACACAGATATTCGTTAGATTGAAGGACACTGTATATAGCAGTACAGTCACTTTATTAACCAAATAACACTGAATGAAGTGGTTTTGTTGTGGTCACTGACACTTTATACTTCACTACACTTCAGAAGAGTCACGTTAACCGAATAACACACCCAATTATGGAGTGTGCCTTTTGTTGCCGGTAATGGTTTAGTACAGTCATGTCTCTCATGCGACGGATTCTATCAGCGCCGAACAAGGTACTGTACTGCGTTCAGTGGACAGCGTCGCGGCGTTGTGTGCATGGCGCGCATACGCACCAATGAGACGCGCGACAACAGGAGGGAAAATACTACAGAGGGAGGTAAATGAGGCATTTGCTCTTTTATATTTAACTTTCGTGTGATTCGAGTTGCGTAGTGTTATTTCTGTTTCAAAACTTTCTAAAGGGTGTTAGAACTTTGTGATTACAGTATAGAAAGTAGAAATCTATGATTGACTTCCTCTTGACAATTAATTCTAATTATAGCACAACTTTATATGCGTTAAAATATTGTTCGAACGTCTGGGGATTTGGGGATAGATCATACTGACTAAAGAATTTCAAGAGTTCCAGTTTAGCATGTTGTTTTTTGCCTTTTAAAGCCTACATGTTACGTGATGCACCAACAAGACGAACTTCAACAATTGTACGTTCTGCACACACACACTGCGTTTTTGTGTTTTGTATTTATCTGAGAAGAAATAGCGACTTGTGCCACTTACACCATAAACTGATTGGTTTTATAACCGAGATGAAAAGTGTTTACAGCGCGGTACAGACTGGGTCTTTAAATAAAGCTGTATGTCATTCGCCTTTAAAGGGTTAAAGAGAAAATTTCACGCTCTTCAAATATTTTAATAATAACAATAGGAATTAATGCATCAGATGTCTTTTACATCTACTACACGTTTTAATAGGGGGAACCGCGGTAGCACAGTGGTTAAGGTGCTGTGCTACAAATCGGAAGGACGCTGGTTCGATCCCAGCTGGTGTCAGTGGATTTTTCATTGACATAAAATCCTTCCCATCGCATTATGGCACTGGGGTCGACTCAACCTCTAACAGAAATGAGTACCAGGAGTATTTCCTGGGGTAAAGGCGGTCGGTGCTATGGCTGACAACCTACTACCATCCTGTGCCGTTGTCACGAAATCTGGGAATCTTAACTTCCTGAAACCCTCTGGGCCCCTCCGGGCCTGTAACGGGACTGCTTTTCACAGTGAAACTTTAACGGATATCATAAGAAGAGTTGTATTAATTTAATGACCCTGTTTCGATTGAAGAGTTTATAAGGTTATTGTGAGAGAGAAACTGATTGGAGAGAAGCGATATGTTATGTTTATTTAAGAAGATATTTAGAGCTTTTGCTATAAAAAATCTCCATGAAATTTTGGGCATGTTTTAAACGAATTTTAGGCTTCAAAATGATAATGAAAAACCAGGCTAGTTTATGTTCCTAGTATTGTAGTTTCAGATAAAGTAATTAATTTCATATGTAATATGATGATGATGGTGATGATGATGATGATGATAATAATAATAATAATAGAGCAGACGCTAGTGAAACATTTTTATAAACAATAACCTAATATATATTTCGTCCAATCATGTGGTCATTACCGGGGAGTTATTACCAAGAATAAAAAATTAAAAGCTGTTACATTTATCGAAGTGACACGACCAATCCACGATATAAAATGGCAATGTTAAATATTATAGTCTAAAATACTTTAGATCAAATTTTACTATGAATGTGTCATTATTGAATGGGTGGCATACACAGACTTATCGTGCAGTAATGTGCCATCGAAGAGAATGTAGTGGGATATAAACAATACAGTAAAACACTGTAAAAATTATTTCACTTTTGTGTATTTTGTTCATATTGATATTATATATATATATGTACAATTAATTAATGAATGGTGAATCATATACATTTATACTGAGATCAGCAGACATAACAACACCACCACCGCTTGGCTGGAGTTACCTCACACGACATAAGAACATGCAATTCAACACAAATGATTTTATCAGTATTTTATATTCTAACATAAATTTTAAGCCCTTGACCTAAAAATTAACATTGTATATCTGTAAACTGTTTTAACTTTCCATGTAATATTCCTTCAAAGAACACCTCCCTGAAGATGGCGGCAACAGGTTGCCGAAACATATAGCATGTTACTCTGTTTGTAATATAATAAATCTACATGTCAGTACATGGACTTCTTGGTTAATTCTCGTAAGAAATTAATAGCTGTTTGTTAAAAAAATAAAAAATAGAAAGCTATAAACTTTATCCTTCTAGAACACTGGCATGTGCCTTTTTATCTACTAACGCACTTTATTTCTCCTTATACTGCTTCCTAAACGAAGTACGTCGTTTTCTGTAATGGTTCTGTGTGCTAATATTTGTTTTTATTGACCAAGTTTATCCAAAGCACGTTTGCTACAACATCGCCTGCCCCAGTGTAATGCCCGTAATAATCACATATTCTATGTGTAAGAGTTGAGGTTCTTCTTTTTACAATCTACATTCCGTGCACTGTCATACTATTGTTACAAAGTAATCCAAAAAAATACACAAAAATAATATTTTAATATTTAAAATTTCCTTCGTGTTTCTGGCCTCACTGACTCGTCATCAGAGAGTATGGCTTTACAAAAAAATCTGCAATATGTAGAAAGTAATTCTACGTACTGGACGTTTATCCCTCCATCGCTGTTCTGGTCGCTCAAATAGTCGTCTTCCTTTGGGTTATAATTCATTAGATGCTGAGGTACAGACAACATAAGACTCATTTCTGGCGGCTTGCACATTTTTTGGTAATAATTCTAGTTAAAATAATTGGGTGTACGTCCTTTCCAATTCCTGCATTCCTTATAACAACATTTGATCGGTAAACCTTCAAAGAAGATCCCCAACTCATTCCTGTTGGTGTGGATAGGGGATTGTTAAAGTGGGTCCTTTAAATACGGACTAGTTTGTAGTCACATGGGTCAAAATACAGTGGCAGGGTAAAAAAAATAATTTAGTCGACTTAGGGTAAATCGCAGAATAGTCAGATTAGGTTGCAATGACAGGAAATATCAAATGGACTGAAATGACTTAAGGTGAGGTAACCTGGTATATAATATAAAGACTGTAATGAAAGTTTGGGTTTTGTAAAATAAATTGATTTGGTAACAATACAGGATCCAAGAAACACTGTAGTCTGGAGAATTTTTTAAAGGATAAATGAAAATATCGACAATCAAGTTTGCCATTTAACTACAGATTGGTCACCCCTGGTACCCTCTAACCTAGACATCAGAAACCACGAGAAACGTTAGAAGCTTAACTGTGCCTAAGACATGAAAATATTTCCTAACTCGAACTTAACGTCTATCAGATATATATTCTCTTGTATTTTTTGCCTTATACCTCTGGGTAAAATTGCTCGTTTTTCTGTGGCTTATAAATTCTTAATTCATTTCTTTACCATATTTATGACTTCGTCCCAAAGAGATTTTTGTATTATAGACGAATCTTCGTCAACGACGCTGTGAGAACCTTCAGATCTCACAAGGTTTAACATCTTTAAATTGAAGCCTTTCAACACTCAGACGATCTCGTGACCACCCAACGAACGAACGAACGAACGAACGAACGAACGAACGAACGAACGAACGAACGAACGAACGAACGAACGAACGAACGAAAGAACGAACGAACGAACCAACTAAAAACGAAGCAAGTAACTAATTAACGACTAAACAACTCTCCAACTAATAAACTAACCAAATAACCAAACATATAGCCACCTAACCAAACAACCAAGTAATCAACCAACCAACAAATCAACCAACCATCTAGCAACTAACCAACTAACAAACTAACCAACTAATCAACCATACAGCCATCTAACCAACCAAACAACTAAGTAACCAACCAACAAAACAACCAACTCACTAACAACCTAAACAGCTAAACAAGCAAGCAAGTAGTCGGCCAAACAATCAATCAATTAATCAAGAAACCAATTAACTAACCAGGAAATCAGCAAAACAAAAGCAACAAAATTTTCCAGTATTCTAAACACTTTTTTTATTCTTTACAATTTAATGCAAATATGTGTATTGAACATTGTAAATGTTCATATGTACAAAATCATTGCTCATAAAGTTATGAATTGAAATGTTATACCAAACGTTTGGCAGATTTCGTCAAATAGTCTGTTATATCGAAGATATAAACATATATATTTTATTAATTTAGTTTGCAACAAAATTTCTCTAGGGCGTCTAAGTTACAGAGCACTGATCAATCCACAAATTAACCTTTTTAAGACTAAAGGTAATCTGCTTTATATGGGGAATCAGTTCGTACCGCACAGTAAACACTTGCCACCACGGTTCTAAAAACCAATCAATTAATGATGTACAAACCAAAGGTCGCTGTCTGTTCTGAGACCTATACAAAACACTCAACGCAAAGAGAGCACCATGTAGAATTTTTGAATGTTAAACCTGCTGCTACGTAAAGAAACCTCTAGGGTTTAAAAGTTTAAATAGCACGTACATAATGGAAGGGTTTTAGGCGACAAACGAAGAAGAAAGACGCGAAACAAAAGACTTGGAATTTCCTGTCACATGGATTTGCTTCAAGAATAAGGCAGCTCTGTTTCTTTAAACAGTTTTGGTTACATGTTAGCCTGCGTAGTACGATATTACTGTCGGTCCCTGTTCAAAGGAAAATCAGCTCAGTTGTAAATCTGACCATTTACCTGTTTCTAGTACCCAGGTTATGAACGAGTGTGGGTAAACTAATACTGATTCAAATGACTACCTTACATGTACAGTGACAATTTCAACTGCACTTCTTATGGGCGTAGTCGTTCGAGAGGAGGGGGGTGCTGCGGAAACCCTTGGCAGCCGAGTCCAATGGGCAGCAAAATAGGCAATAAAATAAATATTTTAAAAGAAAACCCGATTTTCCGGGCTTAGAAACATTAAATGATTTAGCCAAATAGATGAAAAAATCACTCAATAAGTTCGTCGCTTTTTTAAAGTTTGTAATTTGTATAATGGTGTGGCCATTGTGACTATTCGCCCTGGGTAGCAAAAGAAAACACAGCTACGTCACTGACTCTAACAAATATACAATTCTCTGTGTTGTGTCTTACCGTCACTGTGAGGCAGTGGAAACCAGCTGAAGACCTGATGATGTAAATTTGCAGTTTCGTTATTGCTTGTGGCGCCACGTGGTTCTGCCATCACAGTCTCATGCAGTGTACATGTGCTTAATGCAGCTACTAGTGACGTGTCCTTAACGTGACGACACACAATTTTTTACGTTTTGATGCTCCGTGTAATGAGGAGTCGGAGGGTCTTTCAATCGGGTTTATAATGCCAGTGGGATTTTGTCGCGACATCATTTGTTTTCTTGCCAAGCCTCTACAGCGATCTCAGGCCCACACAATTTTTATTCCTAGAATACCGGGGATTTTTTCCCCGAGGGATAATGCGGCCGGAGTGTGAAGCTGACCACTATGGTCATCAAGGGGAGAAGTTAAGAACACATGGAACTATACTTCAGGTATCCCAATTTGCGTTCATTTAAGACTTTACTTGTAACAATTGAAATATTGAAAGCGATACGGCCTATTCTACATCGCTAATACCACGATGCAATGACGGGCATAAAGCCGAAAGCTTGCAACGACATCTTCTTGTTGGTAAAGTTTAGAAGAACGCAGCGACCCAGGACACATCGTGGCATTGCCGAAAACAGCACGCGCGCGCGCGCACACACACACACACACACACACACGTGCTCACACACCACTTTGCTGCAAGGTTAATATGTCCCTTACAGAGAAATCTCTGAATCTAAGAGCCACGGGGGATGTCGCGTGGAGTGGTTAAAAATGAAACAACAGTCTATTCTCACTCTTCTTCCAACTCGGTGGCTACACTCACTCACTCACTCACCAACTGACGCACAGGCTCGGTTTATTTTCGGAGTCTCTATAGACGCGGGGGGGGG
>Ga0123357_10004498_pt1 | contig 16384 bp, 10 predicted proteins | sample TergutEmb28metaG_FD_89873 | JGI IMG/M metagenome (GOLD analysis project Ga0123357, IMG submission 89873) | Embiratermes neotenicus P4 segment gut microbial communities from Petit-Saut dam, French Guiana - Emb289 P4 | ecosystem: Host-associated > Arthropoda: Insects > Digestive system > Gut ... | reverse complement strand
GGTTCCCCAACCATTCCATCCACCCACAGTTCACATATGCACCTACGGTTCCCCAACCATTCCATCCACCCACAGTTCACATATGCACCTACGGTTCCCCAACCATTCCATCCACCCACAGTTCACATATGCACCTACGGTTCCGCAACCATTCCATCCACCCACAGTTCACATATGCACCTACGGTCCCGCAACCATTCCATCCACCCACAGTTCACATATGCACCTACGGTTCCCAAACCATCCCATCCACCCACTCGTACACAACATTACGTGACACCGAATTAAAAATGTCACTGTATTTGACCGTACCCGTTAAAACACCTGTTTTAACATTAAGAAACTCTGCATGTTGCCCACACACTGCACTCCTCTGGTGTTTATTTTCTGAAGGTAAGCTATCCATTTCCCAACGATTCGTTTTTTTCATGGTTGATACAGCGCTTCCTGTTGTGGAGTGTAACCGGTCACAGACAGCGGTTCGATTCTCGGAGAAGCTTCCTAAATGTGTTAAAAATTTGGAAATTAGGCCAACAATCCTGTTTATGTAATACCAGAGGCAGTGAAACTTTTGCTTGCATTTCAACATTCCGCGCCTCGCACTGTCGTTGTGTCTGTAGCTGATTGTCCGACGGACAAATTGGCTGTCAGAACAGCAACTAAGTACGCGATTTCAAAACAACCGTTTGCACATGTTAACATTGCCGAAGAAGCTAGGTTAAATGTAAACGAAGTGAGATCTGAATCATCGTCTTAGTGCCATTTCGAGGTTAAAATCTGAGCCTCGTTGAGCCAATCAGCGAAGAAAATTCAAAATATTAACTCATCATCTGCACAGGCTTCATCGGTCGGTCTCGTCTCTGCCCCAGAACATCAGATAACGAGTTTGATGCTCACGGCTGGACGCTGCTCGTGTCACATCTTGAAGGGACGACTGCAATAGATCCCACCATTTTGTGTCGTTACCTCGCGAAGCTTTGCGCAAGCAAATGTTTAGGTCTTATTGTATCAGAGAAACTTAATTTCACGTTACATGTTTAAAAGACTAAAATTACTTTAAATTAAGTATTAACAACATTAAAATGGCAATCATAACTAATATTTCTGGTTTACGTTTTTGAAGAATGTAAGAACGTCATTCGGAAGGTTGTCCTGTTTCTTTGTCACCGATATTTGCTGACCACTTCGCTTCACCTCCTCCCACCGTACAGTTACAAGTGTAAAACATTTCCCCATGCAAACGTTTACTGCCTGTAACTTCACTGTAATGCCTTAAATGTGTTCGAAAACCGTGGTGGGCCACATGCAACCCACAGACAGCGTGATTCCACCACTGCTGTACGCTCTGTCAACTCGTCCTTTCTCCAGAAAGACGGGCGGAGGGTGCCCCTTCAAGAATCGTAATATTTTTCGGTTTCTCTGCAATAAACGCAGTGTCCGCTGTGCACTCCTTTCCACGTTTTCTTTTCTGTCACTCTCTTTTCGTGCTACCGAAGTTTAACAGTTTCAGTTCTTTGTTCATGACAAACGATCTCCATCAGAACATGCAGCTCAAACTTAAGTGGCTGTGCGTATTACCACACCGTGCAACGCTCCACGGGCAGTCACTGTCTTCATAACCCACAAGCAATGAAATCAATTAAACGCACTGCAACATCAAGATACGCGCATTAGTAACCATTCCATTACAGACAGGCGTCTCGTAAAAGCCCAGACAGCAAACCTGTCAGTATCACGGGCCTCGTGGGAAGTATATAGGCTGCAGTCCGATAATGACGTGACGCGACGTGGCCGAGAAACAGAAAGTTACAACTGGGTTGTCAGAATTCGGTTCACTGTGGCTCAGTTGAACAAGAAACAGCACAGCCTACTGTAACACCACAAAGTGAGCCTACTCTCCATACAGCTGACCGTGACACAAAGTGAGCCTACTGTCTACAGAGACTACCGTGACACCACAAAGAGTGCCTATTGTCCATACAGCCTACTGTGACAACACAAAGTGAGTCTACTGTATAGAGAACCTACTGCAACACCACAAAGTAAGTCTACTGTCCACAGAGCCTATTATGACACCACAAAGAGTGTCTACTGTCCATACAGCCTACTGTGACACAAAGTGAGCCTACTATCCACATAGCCTACTGTTACAACACAAAGTGAGCCTACTGTCCAGAGAGCCTACTGCAACACCACAAAGAGTGCCTACTGTGTTGAGCCCACTGCAACATCATACGGTGAACTTTCCACCTACACGGTCTGTTTTCGCTTCTCGTGTAACCCTAAGAACGGCGACCACTTTGCTTATCAGAATGAACTGGGCGACCTTGTATTGCGGGTCGGCAGGTTCGTTGGTAGGGACGAGCTCGACTTGTAACTATCAGCACTAGACATTTCGTGCTTTGTAAGCCTGCATTTTGGATGGGAAAGAAGACGTGTACAGAGCAGACATGTTGGAACCTCTTAAGAAGTATAAAATTATCTTCCAGCGGACTGTTCTACCCTGAAGAAGGAGGCAGAAAGTTTCTTCGAGGTACGTGTAAATATTTACACACTAGAAGGCGTTATATTCGTCGCAGTGGGAAGTTAACAATGCGTGGACGGAATTCAGAAGACTATGTCAATTGTGGGTTGTGTTGTGTGAGTGGTGTTTGGTTGTGCTGAAGCAGCGACCGTCAGAGACTGAACGGGCAGGTTCGGGCTGCGGCCAGTTCAACTGACACAGATTTTGCATGGAAAGGAGTTCCTATCAGTTTCTTCTTTTATTTTTATAGAAAACGACAATATAACGGAATTACGTAAGTGAAAACTTAACATTCGTGAAAGCTGCAATAGGTGGCATAGCAGTGAACAGTATTAAGTACTTTTACGTAAAAACTGAGAACGTTCAAGATCACCCTATTAGCTGCCATGAAGGCACAGATGGGGAGAAGAAGTATGGCTTTACTATTTCTTCAACCTCGACGCTAGGTGGGGGGCGGGTGTTTAAAGCCACGCGCCGGCCGCTTTACCCCCGCGAAAGAGACACGGTACCACCTGTACAGGAGACTAGGTGGGCCAAAGGGCCTGTCTGGACGGGTGCAGAAAACCTCGCCCTCACCGGGATTCGATCCGCGGACCGTCCAGTCCGTACAGAGTGGTTATACAGACTGAGCTATCCCGGCTTATTATAAGGACGTTAAACCAAGTAACAACTTCAAGGTATGCGAAAGCGACTATCTTGTGCGTCGGTGGATATCTGCAAACTTATACAGATTTTGAGGATTTCTTTCTTTTTTCCTTAAAGATATTCCTAACTAACAACCCTCACACGTCACACTTTGTGTGGATTTAGGAAGAGATTTTGAAACACACTGTGGGAGCAGTTCCGGATTCATGCTCGGTTCACTGATCAGGAAATCACGGAGCTATCAGGCAGTTCGTTGCTTACAAAACTGTCTGTCAGTTTATAATACGTAAGAAAAGCCACTCATGTGAGTAGAACAAGCAACGGCTGACACGCAACTCACCATCACCACATTACATTCAAACTAAATGCGTCGAAACAGCCGAAGTTTTGGATGCAGTCGGCTGTATGTCTACTAATCGTTCTGTTGTGCTGTTTTATTTACCGCCGGTAACAAACTTGCCTCAACTCACGTGACAGTATTACATCCATCAAAGTTGTGTGTATTTGACCTTATGGTTGGGGAAAAGCTTTGTTACAAAGCAAGAAATGCTTCCCTGCAGTCGTACATTCTGCACAATAAGAGAAAGCGGGCTTGTGAGACCACTGTGTGTTTGAGTGAGTGAGTGAGTGAGTGAGTATGAGAGTGTGTGCGTGTGTGTCCCAATTTTGACTTTTGACTGGTTTCCATAAAACTGGTGGAAAAATCTGTCAATGCGCAACACAACAACGCCAAAGCTTCAATTTTTTGCTACCCAAAATAACAACATGATAACAATAAAAAAATCTGCAAAATTTTAGTTGGAAAAAGAGAAGAGATTGGCAAAGTCGGGTTACGTAGGTTTGCAGCTACAGAAAGGCAGCACTAACACCGATATCAGACGAAGATGTTATTAGTACGTGCAACTGAATTAGAATACAGTCCAAATGACTGCTTTTATGAACAAGATGACGCACTTCCCAGATCTATAAAAGCAGACCGTTTTCTTGCTGTAAGACACAGTTTCGTAAGGACAGGTCTTGCATAACTGCACAGTTCATGGCCTAGAAGCGATGTGCGATCTTCTGGCATTTTGCGCAGTGCAGAATGGTAGTTTGTTACCGGGACAACCAACCGGCCCATCTTCAAGGCCCCTTGAAGATGGGCCGGTAGGTTGTCCCCAAACGTCAGTAACAAACCACATTCTACACCGCGTAAAATGCCAAAAGACCGCGACGGAAATTTGATATCACGCTAGATGTGAAGTTTTTACGGCGATATTTTATTCGTCAGTCAATCCCTGTGGCCACGCGTTTTAAGGCGTTTGTCTGCGGCCGCTCGATTGCTGGGATTGTGGGTTCGAATCCCGTCGGCGGCGAGGACGTCTCTCTCTCTCTCTCTCTCTTGTAAGTGTTATGTGTTATCAGGTAGAGGTCCCTGCGACGGGCCGATCACTTGTCCAGAGGAGTTTTACCGAGTGTGTGAGTGTGATCGAGGAACCTCACTGGTGGCTGTCGAGCCAAAAGAAAAATTGTATTCGTTTATTATTAATAGCGACTTGGTAGACTGACTGGTGATGAGGATAAAAAATTTGGCAAGAGATATGTCAAGAAGCGAAAGTGCGGTACTATTAGCGTACTTTTGTCAGCTTACTGTTAGAATCCTGTTAGCGTACTCAGAAATATGACGAGCAACCTGCATCAGGAAAGTCACTACATCGGCTAAGGTTCGACACGGATACCTGCAGCTGTAAATTAAGACTGAAAACTTTCCACTGATTGCTACTAACTCAGCTAATTCATTAATCGGGCTGTTAGTAAGTTAATTACGGCTACTTGAGAAGAATGCAAGATACGAAACGAATACTGATCCAGAACCTCAGTTCTCTCTTTGCAGAACCCCACAGGCTACAAAGCCCAAATCCGCAAAAGCCGGAGAGAAAGAAGCCGCAGGCTCGATACTCGTGTTTTATGTGGACAACTGTACCGCCTCTTCTAGGCTTTGGAAGCTGTATGTGACGAAATGTAGCTTCATTTCCATGCGCGTTCGAAAATTGTAAATAGCGATTATTAGGTTCGTCATGTGTGACTCTCCGCCCGCAACTGCAAGGTTATACAAGGAACTGGATATCTGAGAATTCTTTAAAAATGTGTCAAGAAAATTCAAGTCTCACTAAACTCTGTCAATAATAACGGTACTTTATATGAAGACCGATATATGTCACTTATGAAGTCTATCGCTGGAGTTTTCTTAAACTGAGAAATGTTTCAGACAAAATTTGCACGGAAAATCAAAACACACATTTTGTGTTCAGCAACTTTATCGAACGTCAAGAAATTTATGAGATAATGTGGAAAAATACAGTGCACCCAAACAGAACACATATGACAGTATAATATTCTGCATACGATTTGTAAAATGGATAAATAAGGCTATAAACACACGCACCCACAATAATAACATCATTGCTTTTCCATGGAAATACGGGTTACGCGAACGCGTCTCAATGTTACGTTATGGTACATTGTTGTCTTGCCCCACAGCACCATAACCTTCACCGCAATTGTGTGTTCGAAATATATGACATGTTTCTTCGGTACGAACAGCATGCAGTGAAGATCTCTTACTTTGTAGTATTTCTAGACGTAACTTTATTGTAGCAGTTGCTGGCCCGAATAAAGTCTAATATTTTCGGAATCTAAGGCATACAGAGAAAGTCCGGTAACTGCAGCAAGCGCTCGCACGCGTTACAGCAGCAAAAGACAGCCACAGCAGAGCAATGCACTGGGTTGGTTCCTGCTGCAGCGACATCTGACAAGTCTGAATTCTGTGTGATAACCAAATGAACCCAAACAAAAGTTTTTGCTGTAGAGTTACATAAAACTGTAAGAATTGTCTAAATGCACGTGGCGGACATATTTCTGCCATTCAGTCATTCTCAGAGGTGTTACAATACCCAAAAATGCAGGTTCGTAGGACAGATTTCGCCTCGGGTGTCAAATCTTTCAGACAATGTACTGTACAAACACACACAAACATTTAAGGCACTTGTGTTTTATACTTATACCAATGACCACGGTGTTCCACGCCATCGTCTAATTCCACATTTTGTACATCATTAGCTAATATTCTGCTCGATAGCTGTCGGATTGAACACTGGCATTTCCGTTCTAAATTAAGTTAGTTCCAAATACTGACAAATTGACGTAATTATTGAGATGCATTAAATCATTAAAGCATAGCGTTTCTTTACATAAATTAAGAAGAAATGAAATTTCTCGAATGCTTGTTTTCAGTTAGTTTTGAATTGTCGTCCATTTATACATGTCATACAAAAAGGGAAGGATTAAAAGGTTCAACATTGTAATTTTGACTGCTGTTTTATATGGGCGTGCAACTTGGTCTCTGACGTTAGCGAAAAATATACAAAGAAGGCCTTCCATGGTAGGTTTATGAAGAGAACATTGGAATACAAGGAGGAAGAAATAATACGAGGCTGGATATAGCTGTATAACGAGCAGCTTTATGATTGGTTCTCTTCACCATATAATGACATGCTGCATATCTGGTAGGATACTTCTCACCAAATATTATTAGGAAGATCAGAGCAAGAAAAATGAGATAGGAGGGACATGGTAGGGTTTTGGTGGAACCACTGCAGAAAAGAGACCACTTGAAAGACCTACAGATAAATGGCTAGATATTATTAAAATGGATCTCAGAAATAGGATGGGAGGGCGTGGACTGGATTAATCTGGCTCAGGATAAGACTTACTAATACGATTCATGGACATGGATATGAATTTTCGGGGGGGTCCAATTAAATGAGGACATCTGCTGCTAGTTGATTTTTTTAATGAGGACTCTGCCCAGACAGATGAATGAATACATAGCCAAGTCACTATATGTGCCGTTTACTGTACCATTTATAACTGCATATTGCCTACATTACGTTTTTATGTGTTTAGTTTGAATATTACTGCCCTAGAAAGGTTCAACGATCTGCTTGTGTAATGGAGATCTGAGCTAAGAAACTGACTTACAGACGTCAAGCAGATAAACTTCAGGGTTTAAAGAATTTACGACGTAAACATGTTACTGAACGTTCATAGAGAGGCGACAATGTTCAGGATTTAATCTGATATAATTTATTTTACTTGTGCACGGTGCTGCACTGAACCGCTCGATTGGTCTGTCCTCCCCTCTAAAGGCGAGAGAGTTGCAGTGGCTACCTTTAAAGTTAAACACACATTTCATGGAGAAGGGGTTACCACCCTGACAAACCAAAACTAAGCAGAAAATAGAACAAAAGAAGGATGGACACTACTACTACTGCTACTTATAATACTAACAATAATGCCTGAAACCTGGTCAGTCACAAAAGACTGGCTCAGAATGGGCTCCAATAGTTGTCAATGTAATGACGAAGAAACTGCTAGTTCCAGAGTACTTGCTTAATTGTGCAGTGCTGACAGTGTTCAATTATCTGGTAAGTTATTTCGCCAATTAACAGGTAAGTTAAGTGAAACCTATGTAATGTATCGGTAAGTGATTCAGTTCAGCGGTACGCAAACTTTTAAATCGCAGTTCGCTCAAACACGAGACACAGGGCGAAGTGCCACGAAGGTTTTGCAGATGTGATATTGATATACTGCAACGTCGAACTGTGTTCATTTTGTTCATATTTGTATTAACAGCACGATGGATGTGTGACTGTTTAGTAAGTAATACTGATTTTGTTACGTTCCACGTCCGTGCAGGGCAAGCATAATTCAATTTACATAATATTTACCATCACATAATGTTTATCATCAAATATTGTTTATCATCACATACTGTTTATCATCGAATGGTTCACCTATACATTTTGACAGATTCTTCCAAGTTACCCTGAAGATGGTCGCGACGGCGACTGAAACATGTTGGTCATAGACAGTATGTGATAAAAACATCATACATACGTGTATATTTGCTCATATTATGTAAAATGAATAATATTGATTTGTTTATATCTATTCTCGCTAGAATTTCAGCCTAGGATTAGCAAAAGTGCTGACCGACCGTCTATTCCCCCTCGTAAATTTTACGACTTTTTAAAATAATAATTTTAGTGTGAAATGTTAAATTTTAACAGCTACGAACGTAATGTAATTTGAGCCGCAAACTCGTACACATGTACGTAACTTGGCTAATGTGGGGTGTGGGGGCACAATAGACAGGGGTATTAGGAGTCAAGTTGGAAACAGGGGGAAGATTGGTTGGAACCAGTCGTTAATATACATGCACCCGTTTCCCCCACTCTTACCCCAATTTTTTTATTTGCCCCTCTTCAACTCAGTAGTCAAAAAAAAAAAGGGTCGTGTGCAGAAAACTTTTTTTTTGGGAAGGGGCGCGTTTGCCCAGCCCCTCTTGCCCCCCCCCCAAGTTACGCCTATGCCCATACGTCAAGAAAGTGATAGCAGCACATCAAAAGATTTTCTTCAACATTTGAAAGGCCATCGCCTTTTTTATAACTCAATTTTGTGACATTTGTTTGCAGTTAGGCAGTGGATGACAGCTGTCCAGTCAGTTCTTGCAAAGAAGAAGAATAAGATTTTGGAGATTTTCATCTCCAATCATAACCTCTCTTTGTTTTTTAAAATCTTCATCGCCGAAAACGCTTGTGCACAGATGCGCCTAGTCGCAAACTGACATTCATATACAGCGCGAAATTTCCCAAGTTACAAAAACTTGCTCAAGGCAAGATGCGACAAAATTCAGTCGTTTATATCTCCATTGGTGCCGTAAAAAATTGATCAAATTTGCTTGTGAGTAAGAGATTGAATTTTACGTCCATAATATGTTTGAATTTTAGAATCCATTTCCCTGATCTTGCCCTCCGGTAAGACGGACGGATTCGTAAGAAGTTCATTTCTGCTTTCCTGCGAATTTGCAGAAATGAGAAACAAAGACCTTGTACTGTACATTTATCATGGCGACATTTGTAAGGTCTCTCTACGCTTCTCGGCACTTTGAACTGACAATAGTACGGTCTCTCTTGTGCGCCATGTCAGCAAACTAAACCTTTTTTTAAAGACACTGTCTTATTCAGATGGCGTGCAAAACAACCTACATTTCCTTTGCTGTTCTAAATGAAAAGCAGTGAGATACCTAGCAATATCTGCTGAAAACGCTGGACCTATCAGCCACACGTTATATCTCTAATTTCTTCTCCACACACACTTCACTATTTTTTTTATAACAACTGCAAGATGGGACACTTGAAGAACCACCAACAATGTGACAATTTTTGTCCGAAAAACCGAACCCCTTTGGCATGCAGAATACCGTCGCGCTTCTCTCCTACCAGCATTTCGCGGGAAAGTGCCGGCGATGAAGTCGTTCTTACCCAATGTTATCGGCACATTTACCAACAGTGACCAAGCAGTCACACGACACATCGTCGTGATAGTAATGGCCAATTCAAAAAGTGTTCAAGTGAAGCCGCTCACCATCATGGCTGCAGCACCTTCACAGCACATATTGTCAAGCTCAGTGTAATAAAGCTTCTTTCTTTGAACGCAATACTTCAATTAAAAAAAAAAAGCGTATATTTGGTTATTCTACGGAGTGAATTGGGACTAAGAGGCTCGTCAAATACGTGGAAGTTCTGCTTCTTGCCCTGATGAAGTTTCAAAGCGGCGCAGTTGTCGCAAATTACGCAGGTTCAACCACTGCAACTGAATAGCCTCAGTACTCCAAAGCAAGTTTTGTAATTTGTTTAACCCTTATCCTGCTAACGTGGAGAATATGGTGAGCTCCTAATAATGCCAGCAAATGGCAGATGGGATTTAATTCGGCATTTAAAGGGTTAATGACTTCGTTCGCAGTTTATTCCACTAGCCGCACCGTGGTTTATCTTAATATCAAGACAATCCCGCTGTCTAGGACGTGTGACACAGTTGTGTTCGACTACAAGCCAACCTAAGCCTGCTGTCTACTTGCTTCTAGATTGTCGAATCTTCAGTCGTGCAGCGTCAATTTCAAGACTGCGTTTTATTACGTCATCACCAACGGAAAATATCTTCTTTCTTCGTGTAAGCACAAAGAGCAATTGCACACACACACGCACGCACGCACGCGCACGCACACACACACACACACACACACGTGAAGCAGCAGTTCTTCAAGAGTTTTCTGGTTTTTAGGGCGTTAGCAAAATTGCGAAAAGCGAATATTAGCTTCGTCGTCCGTCTGTCCGTCCACCGTCCGTCCTTCCGAATAGAAAAACTCGGCTCCCACTGGACGGTATTCATGAAGTTTCCTATTTGAAGAAGTAAAAAAAAAATCTATCGAGAAAATTTAAATTTGATTAAGACCTGAGGAGAGTAACGGGTACATCACATGAAGACGTGTGTGCACTCATGATGGTATCTCGCTGAATTCTTCTGAGAATGAGAATTATTTCAGACGGATTTCGCAAAAACAATCAAAATGCATTTTATGTTCAAAAGCGTTTTTCCGAAAATCGTGCCGTTTGTGAGATAATGTGGGAAAATACTGTAGAGCCGGACAGTCCACAGATAACAATGTAATATGGCACATGCGCTTTGCATGCTGCATAAAGAAGGCTGCAGGTACAAAATCAGAATAAGTAATGCTTATTGCTTTTCCAATGCAAAAATGGTTAGGCAAACGCGCTTCAATATTACGTTTATACGCAAATTTCCTGTCTTGTTAATACACGAAACTAACTGCCTGCATATAGTACTGTCAATCATTTGCCCTTCAGTCCGATCCTTATATTTTGCATTGCAAAGTCCTCAGGTCACATTGCTTTTAAGCCTTTAATTTCGCTACAGAACTCCAGGTACGTACTTCGGTTCTCCGTACAGTACCAAAGGACCAGGAAGGTCTTCTCCCTCTCATTATTAATCTAGCAGTTTGGAAAACAGTCAGATTCCTTTACAGCTATTTGCTAAACCTCATCTTGCAGGGCGTACAAATGCTAATTCCAGAAATTTAATGAAGAAGCTGATTCACTTAAACTGACGCCAAAGTGTACACACACACACACACACACACACACATATATATATATATATATATATATATAAAAAGTTACACAAAATACATACACCGGTTGTAAAAAAACCGAAATTTAAATGCACATCAATACAACACTCAGATTTCCCCTGTGAACAGGACAGCACTTGGAAGGAAGCTGATCTGACAACGAAGACACCAATTCTAGTCCCGCCTTATACTGTACGAGTTCGGAGATTGACAACATAGTGTACTGATTGACGACAGGATTTTATGACGAAATTCTTCGTCGCTTCTGGCTTAGTCGGCTTCTATATTAGTTTGCAGTTGATCTGTGTACGTAAAACAAAGAAACAAACAGACAAACAAACAGCGTAACTAACTAAATAAATAACTCCATAGAGCGGAGTCCTTCTTTAGGAACCAACAAGTTATCAGACACGAAATTTCCCGCATTTTATAAAGCCAAAAGTTCACGCTCGCATTCACACCAGGCCGTCACCTGTCCCTCTCCTGAGCCAGATCAATCCAGTCTATGCTCCCCATCCCACTTCTTGAAGACCCATTTTAATATTGTCCTCCCATATACGTATGGGTTTCCAAGTTGTCTCCGTCCCTCTATTCACCTCTCCTGTCTCCCATACGTGCCACATGCCCCACCCATCCTATTCTACTTTATTTGATCACCCGAATAATATTTGGTGAAGGGTACAGATCATGAAGACCCTCGCTGTGTCTTCTCCACTCTCCTGTTTATCGTCCCCTAAGATCATATCTCCTCAGCATCCTATTGTTGAACACCCTCAGCCTGTGTTCCCTCTTCAGTTTTAAGAGACCAAGTTTCACACCCACACAAAACAATGGACAAAATTATAGTTCTGTCTATCTTAATCTTCATCTTTTGGGTAGCAAACTGGACGACAAAAGATTCTGTACCGAATGATAGCAAGCGTTCCCTGACTTCAGTCTGCTCTTAATTTCTTCCTGAATAGAATTTTGATGCGTTAGGGTTGTTCCCAAATATTTGAATTGTTCCACCCTTTCAGAGGATCTGTCACCTGTCGTCATGCTGTTCTCCAGACTGACCATGTACTTAGAGTTATCAGCATTTACTTGTAGACCAAACCACCTACTAGCGACTACTATAGCTCTTTTGTTTCCCTTTGTAGCAAGCATGCCTGCACCCAATTTATTAACATCATCAGCATAAAACAAAAGCTGATGTGTACCGTTTAATGTCAAGCCGTCCTGATTTGCCTGAACCCAACTAATGGCATATTCTAAAACAGAGCTCAAAAGCAATGGTGTGAAGCACCTCCTTCTTTCAAACCATTCTTAACGTCAGAAAAATGTCTGGTATAGTTTTCATTTATACTCATTTTTATTAGTTGTACTAGTTGCACAGGGATACCAAACTCAACGAGATTATTATTATTATTAGTATTATTACTCATTTCCAACTTTTGTAAGCACAGATGTAGCTATTCTTAGTCAACGAATCTGATACTGAATCATATTTTAAGGCAGAAGCACGTTTCACAGAGTCACGATTTTAATTGTGTAGTTAACAGAGTTTTAGATCAAACTGTCTGTCTATTGTTGTCAGTATGTAGTGATTCAGGTATCTTGAAAAGGCAAACTATCACACTGTCTGTTTACACTATTATTTTCATACTGTAAAGTATGCTAACTAATGATTTAAGTTTCCTGCCATTAGTGTGTGTGTGTTTCGTATGTGCCCTGTTTATTGTCCTGTATTGTTTGTGTGATGTGCTGTTTCTGTAATTGGCCATCTGGCTGTTGACTCGGCACATCAATAAACGCGAACCGAACTGAATTATGTCCTGGCCACTGTCGTCTGTGGCCCTGACGACCTACACAGGCTCCTTACGTTCCACAGGGGACGTACTCTTTCCAAAAGGCGACCTTCTAGTTCCGGTCTATTCGTTGCCTGTCATTGACTACCACTTAATGCACTGCACACTTCTCTACTTTCCCAGTGTGGCCAATACAAACGTTGCATTACACGTATTTTGCCTTTTACTGGGTTTTGCTCAAGCGAACCTTACTACATTCCGCTCCTGCAACTCTCTTTGCCACGACTCACGCCTTAATTGTTAATAACAAAATCATGACCTTGCCAAGAAAAATTCCCATTTTTTTCAAAAACGGTTACGTAATGTTCCCAGGGCTGTCCGTCTTTACCCCTCCATGTAAACAGACACATGTTTTACGAATATTCCATACTTAACAGTTACTATTAAAAAACGATGGTTTTGGGTTTATATCGGGCTGACGCTGATCAGAAGTCAAGGATCTAAAAGCCACACGGGCCACGGTTGAGGGGACACGTGGCCGGTGGGCCAAAGGAAGCCACCACGACTGGTTTAGATGATTACCGAGTTATTTGTTCTGTTACACAGTAGCTGTCGACTTATTTGTTAAGTGACGTAGTTAGTTACCGAGGAAAACAAGATTCAAATGACCTAGGCGTAGGTGTGAGACAAATAATGGAAACTGATCTTGGAGAAAAGGGAGCTGACTGAATGGATTTGGGCCAGGACAAAGACAGTGCCGGGTTCTCCTGAACACAAAATGCTGGGCATTTATTGACTAGCTGACAAACATTAGCTTCTGATGAAGGGCTCAGTTCCGTGGAAATAGTCAGCAGCCTAAGTGACGTACCAGGTGTATTGGCTACTGGGTTATCGAATTGGTTATCTGCCGTAGTTACTATGTTTTTAGCTACGTAGTTAGTTTTGTAAGTAGGCGGTGTGTTTGTTACCGAGCTGTTAAATGGGGGAGGTAGTTACTGTGTTAGTTTGTGAGTGACGCGGTTAGATAATTAAATGGTAAGTCAGGCAGTTAGTTACCACAGTAGTTGGTTAAGTAACCTATTCTGTTATATAGCTGGTAAGGCCCGTAGGCAACGTACGTGACGCTACGGCAGAGGAAATGGGTTCAGTAGTTGAGCTGAATGCCGAATACAGAGCATGGCATGACGGACAGAGATTGGCCTTTGGGGATTTTTCTTGTTACTCGTAAATACCCCGCAATATAACTGCCGGACCGCTGTTACAGCCAGTCTGTACCAGCACTGTAGCTACGTTGTAAACCTGTCAACAACTGTTTACATATAAGAGAATCGGCTTGCTGAACAGGGGGGGGAGGGGGGAGGGGGCAGGATATTTACGTCTCACAGTTCAGCATGAAGTCGGAGATGCAAGTAGCTGTCCAGCGGAATTACCACACATGATTATGGCAGGCGGCAGCTTGTTGTAAAGACACGGCTGCAGACAGATAGACAGACGGACACGCAGTTTGAATCTTAGCCATGTTAACCTGCAGGTCTACAGTTCTTTTGGCGGAACTCCCGTATGGTGACGTCTGCATTACTACACATCACTTGTTCATCGGGTATGTTGCATTTAATTCGTCGCTGCTTTACAGCAGTGGTTCAGACGGCACGTGTGGTTTGTGTGTTATTTAGCTCCTTAATATACAAACTGCACCGAACACTTCAGTTCCCGCCTCAAATCACTCAGCCCCTCAGTCAGAACACCCTGGCGGTACCGACCCGAAACACATGAGCACATTTTGTGCACAGACTTGAACAGTTTAAACAGTAAACTAAGTGGACATTACAGCACGCTGATGTCAACAGATCGGGGTTTATAACATGGAATATTAAAATCACATATGAATTACCGAAAAGTGTGTGCAAGGAAGCCGCCGTGGCCTACTGCCAGATAGGCTAATATTCCGGAATCTGCCTGCAAGGCTGAGTAAAACCACGACCTAAGTCAGGACGGACGGTCTGAAGTCCGAGTTTCAAGACCGAAACTTGCCGAATATGAAGCGTGACTGCTGCCAAATGGACAGCGATGTTATTGAGTTGCTGGAACAGTTTCAAGTGTGGGCAGTAGAGATATGATTGGGACCAGATGAGGGAATGTGGTTACATTCAAGACCTGGTCGCTTTACGAAGTAATGCGATTCGCCAATACCTAGTGGTCGGGCTCCAGCGCCAGTTCGGACTTCGTGGACAAGAGGAAATTCCTCGCCTATGTAGTGTGCGGATATGCAATTCAATGGGGCCTCGCGGCCCAGTCCTTGGACTGACTGTGATGTGCTGTTCCATCGAGTTTCTTAACCACACAGGTAAAGGAAAATTTCATTCTATAACCTACCATGAATGCCCAGAGAGAAGTAAGATGTACTGCTCTTCTCCTTCCTTAACTTCGTCGCTAGATGAAGGTGGGTGCTCAACGCCACCCCCCAGCTGTTTTACCCCTGGGAATGACCCGGAAGCCACTGTACAGGAGGCTGGTTGGTCACAGGCCCAGTCAGGACAGGTGCGGAAAAATTCGCCCCCACCGGAATTCGATTCCCGGACGGCCCAGCTCGCAGTGAGTCGCCACACCGACTGCGCTGTTCCGGCCCACATTATCTACAAATTGCAGTATGATTAATATCGCATACCGAGAAACCATTTTCCATCGATACCTTCGCTGATACGTGGTCGGGAGACGCATAGTTGTGATCCAGGTCGGTACACTGACGATTCTAACAGTGCGAGTTTTTACATTTTGGCAGCAGTGCTATTTACTGCCGGAAGATGGTCAGTACGGCCGAAATATGTAGCACGTGTTGACGTTTGTTGTGGCTGACGGCAAGACGAACGTCACATCGTAATGTAACATACTGCAACGGGACGAATTGTATAAAAAGAGCTGAGTATCAGGTTGTGAGAAAGACTTTGTTATACAGCTTTTATATTCGGGTATCAAATGTGTGACAGAAGTCCGTTTTAGATGTCCAATGATAAGACGTCAGTCGTTAAACAATAAAAAGGAAAACAAACTCTTAGAGCACACAAATTTATGACAGAACATGGCTTGACAACCCAGAACACAGCGACACGCAGTGTGATCGTTCATCCGTTTCGACACTTGCCTTACGCTATGGCATCTGCCATATTCTCAGTTCAGTGGAAGAAATGCAGAATGTAAGCGTAATGCGTAAGGTAATCTGTCTGGAGTACGGTACAGCACGTTTCGTAACTTCCAGATTATTCTGGAAGGTTGTGCCCCTAAACTAAACTAAACTCCGTGGCTTTAGTCCGCGAGCGAACTATACCGACAGAGCGGCCGCCGCCGGTAGGCGAAGTTAGTGCCAACTTTTGCGGATAGAGGGGTGTCACGTGGTTAGCG
>Ga0123357_10004497_pt1 | contig 16385 bp, 8 predicted proteins | sample TergutEmb28metaG_FD_89873 | JGI IMG/M metagenome (GOLD analysis project Ga0123357, IMG submission 89873) | Embiratermes neotenicus P4 segment gut microbial communities from Petit-Saut dam, French Guiana - Emb289 P4 | ecosystem: Host-associated > Arthropoda: Insects > Digestive system > Gut ... | reverse complement strand
TCCATCTTCAGGAGCTTGCGACTAATTCATAGTTATTTCATGGGTTGTATCTGGTTCGGTGTGTGTTGGCGTTCCGTATCAGTGTGGCTATGGTGGTGTGGTATCTTTATGCAGTCTGAAGCACTACTGACCTGCATTCAGGTCTGCAGGCAGGTCAGTAGTGCTTCAGACTGCATAAAGACACCACACCACCATAGCCACACTGATACGGAACGCCAGCACACACCGAACCAGATACAACCCATGAAATAACTACGAATTAGTCGCAAGCTCCTGAAGATTGACGTATTGACGTCCGAAACATGTTGAGCACTGAATAAATAATAATAAAACAAGTGGCATCAAGTTGGTTTCTCTTTACTCAAATAGCCAGCACTGTTGTGTAGTATCTCCGCATCTCTAACGCTTGCGGCGGATATGCAGATGCTGAGAGGTTTGAACAGTTACAATGCTCAGAAATGCACCTGTGGATCTCTCCACAGCCCTGTAAATCTCGAAGAGTCCTGCCCCTTGTCACATATGTTGCTACTTTGGATGCGTTTTACTCTGCTCCAAGAAGCCTCTCAAATTTCAGTGATGGCCACCAGATTACTGTATCAATTACCTAGGTCAGTAACGAGTAATCCACTTTCCTGCATACTTAGATTTGCGGCCTGTAATTATTTCCAGACACACTCTGCTTACGTTCGCAAATTATAATAAAGGGTAATTTTTCGATTCGTTTGATGAATTTCGCAAGTAGAGTTAAATTTAGTAAAAAATATTTGTTTAGAAGGGGCTTCCTTCATAAGACATGGGAATATTCTATGTTGGAAAGTTTCAAACATGTGACAGTGGAAGGAGCGAGAAAAATACGGGGTGTAAGCTCCAAAGTCTGTGTAATTCTCCAAAAATTATCTGTGAGAAGCAAACAGAGCCAACTTCTTTTTGACTTTTAGCCATTAAAAAAATATCTTAAAAAATTAATGTACAGTTCATTACAATAGTGAGTCTTTATTGTAATACTACTAACAATTATTTAATAGCAATTTTAGTACCTTCACCGCTTACTATAAAACAAATTTTAACAGTAAGGCATGTACTGCAAAAAATTGGTTCGCTGTCCGCGCGGAGTTTGGAGACTTTCTAATGACTCTTATTTTGTAATTGATTGTTGTTCTGCACTGATGCAGGTGAGTCGTGAAACACGCTGTATATGTTGACTACTTGGCCGTGAAATGTAGTCTCACGTACTGAGAAAATAACATGTATTGAGCTTGCTTGAGAACGGGGTGCAGAGAAGAATATTTGGGCCAGGCGGGTGGGGGGGAGAATGGAGAAAACTACAAAAGGAGGAGATTTATAATTTTTACTACTCACCAAATATTACTGGGGGGGGGGGGTGATCAATTTTGATAAATACACGAGCAGGGTTTTGTAGCATGCACGTGGACAGATGAGTAATAGGAATTAATTTTAGTCAAATAATTTGTTTAGAAGAAACCGCTTGAAAGAAATACTCACGTAAGCACGGTAGTGTTCACGAGATGATCCCTGCTGGCAATGCGATAGGCACGAATGCGCAAGGATTTGTGATATTTGATTAGCTGCAACTACCCATCCTGAAAGCATTCGCACAGTACACTTAATTACTGCACGCGACTCTAAAAGTTTGTTGTTTCCGGTCTGTGTGCAGCAGAATTGCCTGTCCATCTCACTGCAGTAGTCACCCTTCTAGCCAGCAGCACCCGCACCGCGGTAGACACGCCCAATCTCCGGCGGTGGTCTATGGTCTATGGTCTCTACTAAACCAACAAATGGCATCCTACACAGAAATTTCTTGACATCCTAAGAACGTAGTCTCTTAGAATACGTCTAAAGAACGACTCTGCTGCTTGCTGTTAGGCCAGATATACCAGCATTTTCTAAACAGAAGAAAACAGTCATGATTTAAAGGCAATTTTGCGTAGCAGAGGGTCAGGTAAAGGCAATGACAGACCTTGCAGTATTTCCGGAATCTTATACAGTATTCGTGGGTCGAGATAGCTCAGTCGATATAGTGACTTGCTACGGACTAGGCGGTCCGGGAACCGAATCCTGGCGCAGGCGAGGTTTTCTGCACCCGTCCGCACCGTTCCTGGGGCCCATCCAGCCTCCTGTAAAATGGGTACCGCGTCTCTTTACCGGTCGGGGCGTAGTGTTGGCCACCCACCCACTTCTAGAGCCGAGGTTAGAGAAAGAGTAGAGCTAGAACTCTACTCCCCCTCTGGGCCTTCATGGCCTGTTCTAGATTGAACTTTACCTTTACCTTTACCGTATACAGTATTCTGATACCGTGATTCGTACCCCTTTTCGGCACAAGGTAGAATATTCAGAAAATCTGGATTTTGCCCACACAGTGTATTATTTATGGGTTTTGTATTGTTCTCACGGTATAAAAAGATCGTTTTCCTACACTACATTAATTGTATTAATTGGCTGGTTGTGTAATGGAGGTAGATTGTGTTCTCTGAGAGGTAACAAATGGATTTTTATGTTATTCAGTGGAACGTCAGGTTTCGTTTACATATGTATTTTTATGCTTTATTTACCGACGCTGTCAGCTCTTTAGACTACAAAACACCTAGAGCGCTGAACGATAAAATTGGTAAATAATTGGTTAAAGATGATGTGGAAGGAGCTAATTTGAGGTTCTATCCCTCAGTCACCTGGAATGACCGAGGCAAACTACAAAGTTTCATTCAAGACAGGCGGACTCCGGCCCGGATTTGAAGTACGGACCTCTGGAACACGAAGCAGTTACGCCACCCACTTTACCATGACGTCTGGTATGATCACTTAAAGTCATAACATAACACAGAATCCTCCCCCTACTGACTAACAATATTTATCCCGAGACTTTTTCGCATAACGACAGGAAACTTCAGCAGAAATGCTTCTAAAACTTTGTAAAAACCTTTCCAATGGCATTTATTACCAGCATAATAAATCTTACATCACTAAAATAGGTTTCTCTTTTCTCCCTCCGTTCCTATATATGCAGGAAGGGTGTCAAATATCGACCCTAAATCCATTAATCAGATGCCAAAGAGTTTTATGTTAATATACAGAAAGCTACTTGGTTTTTATTATAGATCGCAACTGAAGTGGAGGGTAAAAGGAAATGTAAGGCAGCTCAACTTTATTTTTAGTTTTACACATTTAACTACAAAGTAAAATTACAATTTGTGATATGGAAATGCTGAAGGGGAAGGGGAAACAATAGTAGAAAAGGTTCCCGGTCTGTGCAAAGTGGCATGCCTCTTCAGTATCGCTGGAAAAAGTCCGCGATGAAAATTTATGGTTTCAAGTTAGTGCATAATTAAAGGCGTTAAGTTTTCTGTTTTTTATGAAATCCGTTCAATTCTATAAGTTAATTTTAAAAAACGGCTAACGACATTTGTTTTCTTTTCTGGAACTGGTTAACAGATTTCATATATAACGGAAATTCTAGCTACAGTCACATACATGTAAATTACACAGACGTCAGTTACGTTATACTACTTCTGTGGAAATGGGAAAGCAAAGTTTAATATATCAATTTTTTTTTGCTTCAGTCTTTTCATTCTCTTCAGAAACATATTTGATCATTAACTAAACCTGATGTATTGTTAGTGTAACACGTATAGCAGCAAACTCCATTATAAATTTTTGGATACAAGCCTCGACCCTTTAACCTATGAAGCATGAAGTCAGTCTATGGAACAAATAAAAATTCTCTCTGCATCTCACAGAGAACACAGACCTCCTCCATTATGAAGACCAACCGGATTAAGTTATCTGCGGAAATAATTGCTCCTATTTGTAAGAATTGCGCGGAAAAAATACGAATATTATGTGGGCAAAATCCAGAGCCATTTAACGTTAACACAGAGAATACGTAAGGTTGTCATTTTGTTTTGAAACTTTACGTTAATACGACAAGTAATGGCATGACACGTTCTTAAGTGTAGAAAAAAAAGCCTAAAATTTGTTCAATTTACTGGGTTCCATTTTACATTTCGTATTTTCAAAATTACTGTTTATATTCTTTGGAATTTTGGAAATAAAACAATATGGGACAACACTTACGTTCCATTGGTTGGAATGTCTTCTTCTCCCATACTCCTGGTATCCTTGTCATCACATCCACCCCTTCCGACTCCTCACGACTCTGTAAGTGAGCTCAAAGACTGATAAACCCCCTTCCCACCCGCATCTCCCCTTTGTGTCATAGATTTTCATGACGTCATCTGTTCCCTTGCTTGAAACGAAAGAATAAAGTTTGATTGTCACTTTTGAATTTCTGATTCGCTTTCGAATGGATACATCCAATCAGAACTTCAACTTCTGATCTTCTTTCATCGATTCGAATCAGTGGGGGGAAAAAACGAATGAAAATCGCCAAGAGCGAATTGAGTCTTTTGATGCATCCTTGTTCTTTTAGCGACTGAAGCTAGCGCACTCAACGGAGACAAAAGGAAACCAATTCCTTCAATCGCTTTTCTGACATGAACATGGACGTACAGTTCAGTCACAAACCGTCTGCAGCAATGATACAGACGACCTTTACGTCTGAGTACTTACGTGTACATCTGCCGATGTACAGTACGTGTAGAAGAATAGAGCTTTCTTATAGGTATGAACGTCTACTCAGTCTTCGTTGGGCTACGCCTGTCTTCCGCATCAGCATCGCACTGCACAGACCATTATTTCCATCTTCATCACTGAAATAACTTAAGTAATTAAAAAGAAAATACAGTATAAATCCACTTATCTGGATTAATTGAGACGGCGAGCCATCCGGTTATGCAAAAAATCCGGATAATTGGATTTTTCTTTGAAGACAGGCCACGTTGGCAGTCTGAAGTGGAAACAAACTTCTACAAAAGGCTGTTCTCGGCTAAATATTTATTTACGTACAAATAAAATATTAATAATAATTACTTTTATGTATTTGACAATTGGGGTAAAATTTAAGCCATAAATGATGTAGTACAATTAGAGTAAAAAATGTTTACCCGAAGGGCCAAGCCGATCCGGATAATCAGCGTCCGGATGAGCGGAGTTCTACCGTACTGGAAATGAGCTTTATATCGCCTCCAAAACTGTATTACACTGTATTAATTTATTAAACTATAATACCTATAGTCCGCCATATATAGTTGCAAAATATCGAATAAATTTCGTAAATTTGTTTGTCCGCTGCAGGAAATAGAAAACGAAACTGTTAGGATTTTATACGTGTAGACCTGTACCTGTAGGTGTTGCTGGGTGCATTCGCCGCAAGCCAAGAAAATAATTTTGAGAATCCACGTTCTTACAGTAATGTTGATGAAGGTTAAAGTTTTATGAGATTACGTCACATCTAATGACACGTAATTAGAGACGTTTGAAGAATGCTTTCTGCCGCCAACTTCCGGATCTAACCAGTCCAAGAAACTGAAATTTAACAGTCGTCACGGCGTCACATCCCAGAAGACGTGGATCTTCAAATGCATGGAAAACTTCTTACTAGGGAAATGCATAAACAAAAAACGTTAGATTTTTATAGAATTTATGCCGTTGTGGTTTATCATATTAAAAACCGTTAAACATATATCCATCAACCACGAGAAATTTTATTCGTCCCGTCAACGCAGGCAATGTTTGAATTTTGACGTAGTCCCGAAATTTGCAAATATCATAATTAAGGCACGTGTTGAGAGGGCTAATAAAATTTGTTGTGGCTGACGGTTACACGGTTATAAATTTTTAATAAAATGCTACTGTTACAAAACCCGTCAGCAGCAGCTTCTACTGGCTCCATTTGTTGCATGTCTTTGTATTGAGGACGTTACATAAGAAGTTCTCCGTGATGGCACCAATTTAGCCGATTCGCTTCGCTCTGAAAGACTCCGATCGTGCACTTTCCCCACCCGACAAGAACATCACTAAATTGTTCTCCCGACTTCATCGCAGTGAATAGATAGAATGAATCTCTTCGTATCAGTTATCTGTTTCTACTTTCGTATATAACTTACTCAGTAGAGGCTATTTCATTTTACAGCAAAAGATTTATACCCAAGTGGATATTGAAAACTTGTACAAAACGTAATGAAAACTCTGAGAAACCACGAACGCCGTAGCCATAACGTTACGCGTGGTTTATTTTGTGGTTTATTAGCGACGCTCACAGAACCAGTACTATAGTGCAGTGTCAAATGTGAACGAATACATGTAAATCTGGAACACAGTTGAAATGACAGCCTACTTAATTAAAAGGAAATCCAAAGCACCTTCTTGCAGAAAAAAAAATTCCAGTGCCACTTCGTCTACCATAAATCCTACACATACTGGTCTGACATTATATGGGTTAAGATTCAATAATTTACTTAATTGCTGTTTTATATTTAAAGATGCCTTCATTTTGTACAGCTTCGAACTGTAGAACGATTCAGTTGCAGTAGTGTCTACTGTTACTGCCGCTTGCTATACGAATTGATTTCAGATATGTTACTTGTCATCATCCCACAGCACTTGATATTTCATAATTTAAGACCAATAATAATAGTTGTAGATCGTCCGGAAGTTTGAACGACCAATAAAAGACATTCGTTGGGTTTGATGCACAATGCCATGTGCAACCAATGGCTTGTGGGGTGTACATCCTGCACACTGGAAGCTGTGACTTACACAGCAAGCTTCTACGATGAAGGCAGAAATAACAGTTTTCAATACACATCCGTTAGTAGACACAGACCTAACTAAACGGTGGCCTACAAGAATACATCAATATTAATACTCACCACACTGAGCACCTCAAAATCCCACAAACCCCGAACTTGCTGTCGATCTACAGCAGGGGTCGGCAACCTGCGACCCTCGCTTCCATTTCGTGCCACCCGTGGGCATCTGACTTCATGTAAATTATTTTCATTTCCAGGACTCCAAAAACAGAATGAATTAAAAATACAGAAAGAAGTTATTACAGTCTTAAGCAGCATATTATGTCTCACTGAAAGTTGAACTTCAGAAAGCAGAAGTACCACGTTCTTTCTGGTTATTTACAGAATCAATATAAATACAATAAACCACACAGACTGCTCAAAATTTCTGTTATTCTTCTCTATGTCTCACTGCAACATGTTTCGGCCATTACATGTGGCCAACATAAGGCAGTTTATATGTAACTAAAACATAAATTGCTACATGTTTTGATAAAGTAAGTGTGGGATCCCAGAGTTAGAACGTTCCAGGAAATAGGAATAAGGTTGAGTAGCATTCTGTGGATAAATGTGAGCTGTGTGGGAATGTGTGTTTTATAATGGTGTTGCAGCAAGTACATAATTTAAGCATGGCATCGAAGAGGCGGTTAATGAAAAAGGTATAATTTTTAATGATTATTGGAGCAGCATATACTTCTTTACTGGTATAAGTGCAGGTAAAAGGGTTTGTGTTACTTTTCCCAGAAGCACTTCTGCAATGAAATGATCTAACATCAAACGTCATTCCCATAAAGGGGGTGCAAGAGCAGGGAAAATAAAATCACCCAGTTGAAAGCTTGTTTGACAGGTCAACAGAACATCTACACGGAACAATGCAGTCACAGCGAGTCGATTACTGACGGTAGTTTGGCACTGACGACAGTACATGTATAACTCTTATACCGGAGCAGACCAGACGTTGTTTGAGGGGCTTGCGATTCCACCACCTACTTGAAAATGACGCCTTTGAAGTCATACAGCATGTGGCCGTTCTGCTATCTTCTAACAATGCGAAGACCAAACACATGACTACGAAATCCGAGTCAGAGTACGGGGGGCTTGAAAGTGATAATGTTGCTGAGGCAGCAGGCTGTGGACTGCGGCAAGACGCTCCGTTACGTTTAGCTGCTTGGAGTGCCGCATTCAGTTTGGCTGTGTTTTGATGTCTCCCACACGGTGACTCAACATGCGATATCTTACCTCTACAGTAATGAAAACCTCTGTTCAAGGGCATTTTTATTTACCTGTGATGAACCTATTCGAAGTGAAGCAAATTTAATTCCTTGAAATAAATGTACGAGGGCTGCATGTATCTGCCACTTTACCATCTCCCATTTCGGTTCCAAAAATCTTCTATTTGTTTAGTTCTCAATGTACCCCATGCAAGCCAAGTCGCGTTATGGAGGCGAAAATCAAACGCAACCCGCAACTGCCAGATGTTGGTACTCCTGATCCACTCCTTTCTTAACTCGCAACTCGCTTAACTCCGCGGAGCACGCCCCCCCCCCCAAGGTGTCTATACAATGTCAAAGGAATACTTTTTTACGGCTCTTTCTCTTCGCTTTGTGCATAGTTACGCATGCGCAATATTATTCCACCATCACGCGCGCTTGTTTTTAAACATGTTTTAGTTAGGTGGAATTAGTCCTGTGCATTTAGGCCAGTGTGTTCCATGCACTTTTCAGAACAAGCAGCAATTATTTCCCGAAACATGACCTACCGGTTTGTATATTATTTAGATCAGTTTTTTGCTCGCGAACCTTTTTGGCTTCGAAAAATGAACACGGGCCCTCACACCCTTGCTCACGTAAATGTAGACTGTCCGGATGACAGGAAGCCAAAATTGAAAATTTGTACCTCAGAACTGATTTTATGTAGAAACGAATTCGTAGCAGTAGCATATGTAACAATGCACTGCATGATTTGCCTTCATTGAAATGATTTGTCGCTCGCTTCGTGGGTACAGGGAGTTTATTAATTAACAGTCATACGAAATAAGCACATTACCAATTAAAGAATTTTCGCGATTACTTTTACAAAAGTTTATTCCTTTAGGCTAATTAAAAAATAATAAACTCCAGAGTATCCATTACGTAAATCTATCCACGGATTCCCTGCGAACTGGTCGCGAATCCCACACTGGGAACCGCTGATTTAAATGGATATGAGGCTTCAAGGCTATCTTACAGTAGCCACTACAAGAAGCATGTGGGCTAAATTTGAATATAATCAGCTATAACTGAAACGGCAAGCGACAAAGCATGAACTAGATATCATGTTATCTGTTTTATCAACCACAGGATACGCACTAAGACAATGTGTACGTTTTGCTAGTAACTTTAATGGTAACTCCTATTTTCCTTCTCCTTAAAATATGATGTAACTTCCAACATAATTCGTCATCAAATTAATTAACCGTTAGATATATTGCACTACTACGTATAGTCTTGTGTATTTGTGTAGTCTAATGAAATTACGAAAACCATTCCCAAGATAACACGATTAAAAGTTAACACGTATAAATTAACCCCTTTGAGCACTGTGTTATAATGGGGTTTCTTGTAACACAGACCGGAGAAGCTACCATCTATGTTCCAGCGATGCTAATTGAATAAACCCTCCCCAGGTCACTCGAGACTTACCGTTGCTTTAACTCCATCCCATCCCCACTCCAGTTCTCTATTACAGTAACAGACTGCACGAATTGTAATGAAGGAACGCCAAAGACGCCCAATAATTTATGATTTCTTTCTGCAATATTCACGTTCTGCACAAATTTGTCTTGGTCAGTTCATTGTCCAGATGACCAAGAAATGTTCCGACCTTCGCAGTATCCGAAGTGTTCAGAATTGTCACCAAACCCTACTCTTAGCCAGCTGAATCCAGCCCACTTTCTTAGACAAACCTTACGTCCTGAACCTCCATCAAGATATCATTTTATCGTTTCTTTCATGAAGCTGTCACGTATTTAGGGTATCGTCTGAAATTTCGATAACTAGAAAATGGAGAAATTTATTGGCAGGAATGTGAATATAATTACAGTGCAACGTTACACTAATGTAGGGGTAAGCCACCTTGCTGCAACTGATGTGAACTGGTATACAAGGGCTAGAGACCTTTACAACTGGTTGAACAAATGTTTCTCAAGTTTCCCGTTTCTGCTGACATGTCAGTCCGCTGAGAGGTACAGCAAATGGAAAAATCGTATACAATACAAGAATACACTTGCATGTAGAACTAGGGATCCATAGTTAACCACTTGATTACATAAATAACTGCTAGCCTCCTGATGGTGTGGTAAGTCGAAATATGCAGTTATAAAGATATTAGTAATTAAAGTAATACATATAGCCCTTTTATATAATTCGTGCCGACTTTATCGAATCCACAAAAGTAGAATTTAAAACTTACTTGACGTGTGTGTGACTGTGAATCACTAGTACAATGATATCAGCAACCAACAAGATGCAGGAAAATTTGTTTTATTGATTCTTTTAAGCTTGCTCGACACGTTTCGGGCGACAGTTTTCCCCATCTTCAGCTGCACTTTGACCGTATATACAGCTTTTTGGAACAATGTAACGACTCAGCTGTCTGCTGCCGACCGGTGACACAGATTGATTGGAACTCGACCGGTGACACAGTTTGGATGGAACTCGACCGGTGACACAGGTTGGATGGAACTCGACCGGTGACACAGGTTGGATGGAACTCGACCGGTGACACAGGTTGGATGGAACTCCATCCAACCTGTTTCACCGGTCAGCAGCAGACAGCAGAGTCGGTATATTGTTCCAAAAAGCTGTATACAAGTATACGGTCAAAGTGCTGCTGAAGATGGGGAAAACTGTCGCCCGAAACGTGTCGAGCAAGCTTAAAAGAATCAATAAAACAAATTTTGCTGTAAATTGTTTGTTGCTGATATCATTTAAAACTTACTGAATAGCGCAACGGAATGCATCAATTCAAAGTTTAAAAATCTCCAGAAACGTTAAACAGACTTTCATGAAAAGCTATACCGGGAAGCTTTGGAAACTTTTTAAAATCGGATAAAAATAATTCTTCTTCCCTTCTATATCAGTTCGACGAATGTAAAAGGGATATCGCAGCCCTGCAGTAAGCACGCGACAGCGGTGTTACAATGTCTTTGGTACCGCGCGTTGATCGGCTTCAGTTACGACATGTGGTGCTGTAAGCCCTTGAATTCGTTTTGCGGTACAGAGAAGAAACTGAGAAGGGTTTTCGCTACTCTAGTGCGAAGCATCACTCAGGGAATAGAGGCGATGATTTTTGGCTGGGCATATAGAAAAGCATCTGCTATAACAGCGGCGATCTGTGCTTTCTGCTCCACAAGGCCAGCAAAAGGGCTTGTATCACGAGCCCACCATACTCGATTGTAAATAATCCTTGATTTCATTTAATGTAAACGCTTAGGATAAGCCACAACATAAAGAAGGAACGAACAAGCTAAGCAATTTCACATCATAGGACGAAATACGGAAATATCCCTATAACACTGATGAATGCCGTAGAAAATACATTTCGCCTGATCCAGAAGTCGATGTTTTTTCAATAACAAGAGAAAACATACGGCCTAGTAAAGGCATAAAAAATTCAGTAACATGGCTTGAAAATAATAACCACTTTGTATAAGTCAACGTATCATCTCTTATATTTTAATAAATTATGAATTATATGAAATAAATAAACGGATTTCAATAACGATCTAATAATGCCGTCACTTCTTAAATTTTAACACTGGAGGTTCTTTCAAAGGAAATTGATTTTACAAATAACGCAGCTGTGTGAGTAACTCCGTATCATACTGTGCCGCCGTAGCACACTGCGCCATCGTACCACACAGCGCCACTGTATCACATTGTGCCAATGTAACACACCGCGCCAACGTACCACACTAAGCCACTGTATCAAATTGCGCCATTGTGCCACACTGCGTCACCGTACCACACTAAGCCACTGTATCACATTGCGCCACTGTATCACACTGCGGAACCGTACCACACTGCGCTACTGTATCATAATGTGCCGCCGTATCAAACTGCGCCACCGTACCACACTGCGCCACTGTATCACATTGCGCCAATGTATCACACCGCGCCACCGTACCACACTAAGCCGCTGTATCATATTGCGCCACTGTATCACACTGCGCCACCTTACCACACTAAGCCACTGTATCACACTGCGCCACCGTACCACCCTGCGCCACTGTATCACATTGCGCCACTGTATCACACCGCGCCACCGTACCACACTAAGCCGCTGTATCACATTGCGCCACTGTATCACACTGCGCCACCGTACTCCACTAAGCCACCGTATCACATTGCGCCACTGTATCATAATGTGCCGCCGTAGCACACTGCGCCACCGTACCACACTGCGCCACTGTATCACATTGCGCCGCTGTATCACACTGCGCCACGGTACCACACTTCGCCACTGTATCACCCTGCGCCACCGTACCACACTAATCCACTGTATCACATTGTGCCACTGTATCACACTACGCCACCGTACCACATTAAGCCACTGTGTCACATTGCACTACTGTATCACACTGCGCCAACGTACCACAGTGCGCCACTGTATCACACTGCGCCACCGTACCACATTAAGCCACTGTATCGCATTGCGCCACTGTATCACACTGCGCCACCGTACCCAACTAAGCCACTGTATCATATTGCGCCACTGTATCACACTGCGCCACCGTACCACAATAAGCCAATGTATCACATTGCGCCACTGTATCACACTGCGCCACCGTACCACACTGAGCCACTGTATCATAATGTGCCGCCGTAACACACCGCGCCACCGTACCACACTAAGCCAGTGTATCACATTGCGCCGCTGTATCACACTGCGCCACGGTACCACACTAAGCCACTGTATCACACTGCGCCACTGTATCACACTGCGCCACCATACCACACTAAGCAACTGTATCAAATTGCGCCACTGTATCACACTGCGCCACCGTAACACATTAAGCCACTCTATCACATTGCGCCACCGTACCACACTGCGCCACTGTATCACATTGCGCCACTGTATCACACTGCGCCACCGAATCCCACTAAGCCACTGTATCACATTGCGCCACTGTATCACACCGCGCCACCGTACCACACTAAGCCACTGTATCATATTGCGCCACCGTACCACACTGCGCAACTGTATCACATTGCGCCACCGTACCACACTAAGCCAATGTATCATATTGCGCTACTGTATCATTGCGCCACCGTACCCCATTAAGCCACTGTATCACACTGCACCACCGTACCACACTAAGCCACTCTATCACATTGCGCCACCGTACCACACTTAGCCACTGTATCACATTGCGCCACCGTACCATACGAAGCCAATGTATCACATTGCGCCACCGTACCATACTGCGCCACTGTATCACATTGCGCCACCATACCACACTAAGCCACTCTATCACATTGCGCCACCGTACCACACTGCGCTACTGTATCACACTGCGCCACCGTACCCCACTAAGCCACTGTATCATATTGCGCCACTGTATCACACTGCGCCACTGTATCACACTGCGGCACCGTACCACACTAAGCCACTGTATCACATTGTGCCACCGTACCACACTGCGCCACCATACAACACTAAGCCAGTGTATCACATTGCGCCACCATACCACACTGCGCCACTGTATCACATTGCGCCACTGTATCACACTGTGCCACCGTACCCCACTAAGCCACTCTATCACATTGCGCCACTGTATCACACTGCGCCACCATACCACACTGCGCCACTGTACCACACTGCGCCACCGTACCCCACTAAGCCACTGTATCACATTGCGCCACTGTATCACACTGCGCCACCGTACCCCACTAAGCCACTGTATCACATTGCGCCACTGTATCACACTGCGCCACCATACCACACTGCGCCACTGTACCACACTGCGCCACCGTACCCCACTAAGCCACTTTATCACATTGCGCCACTGTATCACACTACGCCACCTTACCACACTGCGCCACCGTACCCCACTAAGTCACTGTATCACATTGCGCCACTGTATCACACTGCTCCACCGTACCACAGTCCGCCACTCTATCACAGTTTGTGTAAACAGCGTTGCCTCAGAACAGCCATGATCTACATATACATGTTTCCTAACAACTGATGTCCTCTGAATCAAGGCAGACGAAACTTTCCTTCCACGAAACAGCTCATTGAGTTCTTATTCTTGCAGTATAAACACAAGACTCTCAGTCACCGATCGAGCAGGCAACAACGTGTAGTTAAACCTTCTGTCGAGCTGTTGACTAAAATTTATGTCGATGAGAAAGCTATAGACGGTTTCTGCAGAGAGGACCGAACCGTACGAACCAATGCTCGTTATTTACACGTTTTTATCAAAAACAATAGAACAATTGAGAAGACGCTCTTGCACCGCACGCAGAAGGGAAATCAGTGACTGAGTACGCGCCCAATAATGTGGCAAATTGTAACGTTCGTTATAACTATATTGTCTATACTTTTCTTATCGTAACCAGTATTGAAAACGACGCATGTTTTATCGTTAGCGACAAACGTTGAAGCATGCTTCGTCACGGATTAAAGTAAATTTATTCGCAATATTCCAACCTATTATCGCTTAAGTGCTTCCTACCGCACTGAAAGAAGGAAACTTTTATGGTTGAAACTGGCACGTTCCCTATTGAGCTACCCTTTTCCTGACCACGTATAGGAACTCCTGACCGACACTAACTAACAAGCAGGCAGTGTACGTATAACGTAAGACTGATGCGCTTTCGCCTAACTATTATTACCGCGATAAAGCAATAAGTATTACATATTCTAAGTGTGTGTCTGCAGCCTCAGTAATCCAGCACGCAAAGCACATATGTCGTATTATACAGTCACCTGTGGCCTGTCTGGCTCTGCAATATTTTTCCATATGATCTCATAAAGGGCAAGACTTTCGAGAAACAAAAATTATTGAACATAAAATGTGTCTTTTGATTTTCTCTACAACTGTTGTCTCTAACTAACGTTTCTCATTCTACGAAGAATTTAGTGAGACACCATCATAAATATACGTAGGTCTTCATGTAAAGTACCCTTTATTCTTGTCATATATTAATGAAACCTGAATTTCTCGACAGATTTTCAAAAACTATTCAAATACCAAATTTCATGAAAATTTGATGTCCCATGTGGGCGCACGGACAGACAGACAGACAGATATGACGAAGCTATCACTTTTCGTAATTGTGCTTGTGTGCCTAAACAAAAGTCGCAAGACGCGCCACTTTGTAACGTCACACAGCACTTATCCGACTGTGACTTACGCAGGTGGGTTGCCGCCACTGAAGACTGTTATCAGAGTTCCAGAAATTTAGTTTGATCCCGTCTTGACTTGTCTTGCATGATTCCGTCGTGTCCCCACCCTAATATAATTAACTTCTTACGCAGTAGACTCCGTCAGCGTGCTGTGTGACGTCATCCTCCCTCACTGGCGTCATCAGTGTGCTGACCAGCCACATGCACTTCAGACGCTAGCCCAAGCGATGACCCCGCTCTGAGGTACTAACAGCCCGACACGGCTCGCGAATTTCACTGAACTTTCTCAGTAAGATGACGGGACGATTACTGTCCTGTGGATGACTTTGATCAGTGAGTCTTTTGCAGGAGAACTTTTAATCATCGATGGCGACTTTGCTACGACACAAAGTTTGGTCACCGAGAGACTGGTGGATTGCAGAAACAAATCACAGCTCAAGGACAAGTACAAACTACAGAAGTATTCAGGAATGAAAATGGCGTTACTTTTATTTGCCAATTCTGCACACACGGTATGCCCCTGTTGTACGCTTCCTTTTTGATAATCCGCCACCTTGTACACCGGTGATTCCCAAACTCAGTTATTACAGATAAAGGTTAATTTCACAGTCCTACCTTTCGTCACAGGTCAACGGCTTATGTCTGGTCCTGTGACAGAAATGGACGCAGCGTGTAGGCTACAACTATACCACTACAAACTCTAGAGGCATTTCCCATATTCTCCATCCTTGCCACCTGACAACATCACGTATTCTGAAGATCGTTTGCATAAATTAAGAAGCTCCTAGATTCCAATAGGATCCAGTAACGTTAAATAAGCATACCTTACATTATCCCCCATTGAACATTAATGCAATTTAAATTTGCTTTCTCCCTAATTTATTGTCATGTCACATTGAAGAGAAACAATACTCCATTAAACAATACGAACAGTTTACTTCCCCCACCCTGTCAGTAAGTGGTGGATGATTCGATGCGGCCGCCAGAGGGTGCGGAACTGCTGTGCTGTAGCGAGGGGAACAGTGAGATTAATGTAACAGTCATCACTGTAATGGAATGTCTGATTAAGTGACGGCAACTTGCGAACATGGACAGGGAGACGGGAGAGCGGCAAGATTAGGTAAAGTTGCCTCTGTCCATGTTAAAGCACCGCACCATGAAGACGTATACTTACTTACTCCATGGTGCAGAGTCCTTCTTGAGAAGCTAACTGGTCTGCAGCTAGTCAGGAAATTCCCCGCATTTCACGGAACCCGAAGGTTCATTACCGCACTCACAAGCGTCCGC